>ULUS01036936.1_pt1 | contig 21212 bp, 17 predicted proteins | sample 1958761 | NCBI WGS metagenome assembly ULUS01 (sample SAMEA4835767, study PRJEB28245) | human gut metagenome | biome: gut microbiome; material: fecal sample | place: Denmark | collected 2008
CGTTAGGTTGTTTTTGACTGATTTACGAGCATCCCTAATTATACTGATGGTCAAGTTCTGAAGTCCGAGAATTGCACGGTTACTTTAGGCAATGATGGCGGTACTTGGACTGCTAAACCAAATAACGTTGGAAATTTTACGGCTTATGTTTCTGGATCAAATAGTCCAAAAGATGCTGATGGAGCTGGCTATAAAGCTGAGAATAAGAATGTTCCTACAGCAGGAACCTATTATGTAGTTCAGGCTTCTAAAAATGGAACAGTTGTTTTGGGTATGGTATTGAACGCAAACAAAAGTTTTTATATAGCAGGTCCTGACGGTTCTTCTATCCCCTCATCGGATTTTGTCATAAAAGATAAAGACGGAAATGAAGTAACGTTGAGCACTGATAATAAAGCTTCAGAAAAAGTATATGGTACTGTGGAATTTAAGGTTGCAGCAAATCAACCATATACTGTTTTCTGCGCAGGTTCTAAATTGGGATTCTATGGCGTTGAATTTACCCCCAGTGGTGAGTCCGCTATTGCCAACATCAGTGCAGACAAGGCAAACGAGAACGCTCCTGTTTACAACCTCAACGGCCAGAAAGTGTCTAAGGACTATAAGGGTGTGGTTGTGAAGAACGGCAAGAAGTACGTTCAGAAGTAAACGCACGGATTCAGCTAAAGAGTAAGTCGGATGTTGTTATCCGACGAATAAAAAGAAGTTAAACCGCTATTCCGCGGATTTGTAATCAGCTTCCTGGAGTTCCAGCCTTACGGCATGGAATGGAAGAAGCTTAAAGGTAATTACAAATCCCAGGAATAGCGGTTTATCATTTCTTGTCGGCGGAGTTCAAATGTGCCGGAACCTATGATGCATGTTTTGTTTCTTCGTTTATCATTTATCCAAATGATAAACGACATCTCACGATTCCTTATGGGATATAGGCGAGTATGATAGGGCATTGTAATATATCTTCTTATGCTTTATAACGATTACGGTTCCGGCAGGTTGTAAATCCGCCGGAACCGTAATGTCGTTTTTATTCTTGTTGCCGCTTCAATCAGAGCAACTCATTTACTTGATAATCTTGTCTATCTTAGTCTTGCCGTCGGCAAATACCACCTTGCGGATATTGATGCCCGTTTGTGGCGTGTCAAGACGCTTGCCGTCGAGAGAGAAGTATTCGGTGCGAAGCACCTTGTTGTTGTAGTTGGTGTCACTGATGCCTGTGGTGCTTGCCACGGTGCCGGTGATGACCACTTGGTGCATGGCGCACTGCTTTGGACTGCTCTTTTCCTTACCATTGTAATTGTAGACATAGACCACAAGGCTGCTTGTGCCGTTGGCTGCCGTTGCCGTAACATCGTGGCTAAAGGCTGTCCACCACCCGTTTTCCGCATTGTTGCGGTTAGGCCGTTGTCCGGTGACGATGGATGTTTCACCCGAAGCGTTTTCCCAAGCCACATCATAGTTGCCGCCATCTGTTCCGCAGCGTGTGATGTTGAAAGCAACATTGGTAGGCTGGAACTTCATGCCGTCGGCAGTGATTATGCTGAACTTGATGACGTCGTTTTCCGTGGCTGCAGTGCTTGTAACGATGGGTTGGAGCTTGGTTTGCACTGTGCCATTGTTGCTGGCGGTGCCCGAAATGCTCATGTTGCTGCCCAACGTGATGGCGGTGGAGGCAATGGCTCCGGCTATATTGCTGGAGATAACAGGCTTCTCGTTGGTGTTTCCGGTGTTGAAAGCCCATGTGATAGTTCCACTTTCGCCTGTGATGGTTTCTGGAGTGTCGGGTGTTTCGGTACCTCCGCTTTCTCCGCCACCACTGTTCTCCACGCGTTCCACCACACGTCCTGTGTAATACTCAATGCCTTCGGCTTTGGTCACTGTCGGATAGTATTCGTCTACGGGTGATATGGCATCGGCGTTCTCGTTCTTCATGATTTCTTCCACGAGCGAGTTGGCATAAACCTCCAGGTTTGTGTAATAGCCTTTGGAGTCAAGCGTGTAGGTCTTGGCGTCGGAGGCGTCGTTAGGATTGAGGCCGTTGGCAGTCTCCCATGCGTCAGGCATGCCGTCCTTGTCTGAGTCGTAGCCTTGCGCCCATGAACCCGTGGGGAAATTCTTCTCCGTGTAGCCGTCAACATCCGACACTAAGTCGATGCGGCCCTGCTTCTTTGTTACCGAGCCTTTGTAGGTCGGCTTGCCACTTTTGGCTTCTTTCATATAACGGTCGTCCACGTCGTCGCGGAACATGCTGGCACCGCAGTATTCAAGTATCTTGTTGTATGCCACGGCAGCCGTATGGGTGGTGACCACGCCCGTAGGAGCCGGCGAATCGAGTTTCATTTTCACACAGGAAACGCCGTTGATGGTCACGTGGTCGGCATCATAGAAATTGTTCTTGTCTTCTGTATACCGTTCTCCATTAAGTGTATATGTTCCGTTGTCATAGCTCACGCCGTTCCAGTCTCGGTTGTTGACAATCGTCCCGTTGTTGGTGCAGGTTGTATTGCCCGAGATATAGTATCGGCTTGTCATTCCGTAATATTCCGGATGTTTACTGTCAGAATTGCCGGAAGATGATACAGTTACTTGGGTAATGACAGAAGGAGATGTCTCCGGCCCCGCTTTGTAGTAATTGTTCACAATGTTTACTTGTCCGCCGCCAGGACCGCCATAGCAGCTACCGCTACCGTAATTGTTCATCAGGCAGTTGCGGAAGTCAACGTTCTCGGCTTGTACAGGATTTTTCCATTTGTAAGTGGCATAGTCATAATTGTCGTTGTAGCCGGTCCATCCGTAGCGTGCGCCGTTGAAACGTGGTGAGCGATTAGCCACATGGGCAATCATATTATGGTGGAAACTGGCGAGCTTGCCGCCCCAGATGCCGCCATAGCCATGGGCACCTTTGTCGTGTCCGGCATTGCAAAGACTTTCCGCCACCGTACACCACTGCATGGTAAAGTTGTTGTTGTCATAGAACGATGCCACCTCGTCGATGCTCCAGCTGAACGAGCAGTGGTCGAAGATGATGCCCGTGCGATGGCGTTGAGTTGAAGCGTCGGCGCCGTCGTTCACGTCTTTTTCCTGTCCGCGGCGTATGCGGATGAAGCGGATGATGTTGTTGCTGCCGGGACTAACGGTGTAGTAGCGCAGGGTGATGCCCGGATAGGGTGCCGTTTGGCCGAGGATGGTGGTGTTGTCGCCTATACTCAGATTAGACGCCAAGGGTATGACGCCTGCCACGTCGAAGACGATGATTTTCTTGCTGGAGCCGCTCACTGCTGCTCGGAGCGATCCGGTGCCCTTATCGTTGAGATTGGTCACGTGGATAATGTTACCGCCGCGCCCGCCTGTGACGTAGCGTCCGTGACCTTCGGCTCCGGGGAACGCAGGTGCTTGCGCCATGATAGCTCCGGTGCAGGTTGCCATGAAGAGTGTGGATAAAAACTTTTTCATTGTTTCTCTCTAATTATTGGTTTATGGATTACTATATAAAAAAGCACAAGAAAACTAAAGACAAGAGTGGTTAATGATTGTAGTCTTTAGTTTCCTTGCGTTTATGTTGTTGTACGTATTACTTCACGTTGATGGTGGAGTTGGTGTTGTAGCCCATGCGTTCCATTTCGAGCGAAGCCCAGATGAAGGGGCCTACGCCCTTGGCGTCGTTGTCGCGGATGGGTTCGCTCATGTAGTAGTTGAACGAGCCATCGCGCTTGGGGTTCTTGGCAGGGCCAAGACCTGACACGGAGCAGCAACGGGTGAGCGAGATGGTCTTGTCGGCGTTCACACGGATGAAGTTCTTAAGAATTCCGTCGTAAGCCTTCAGGCCTGCCTTCTTGAAACTGTCGTTGAGGTAGCCAAGGCGGTTGCCCTTGAGCAGGCAATAGGCAAACATGGACGAGGCGGTGGACTCCAAGTAGTTCTTGGGGTCTTTCACGTCGAGCACGTCATACCATACACCGCTCTTCTTGTCCTGGTATTTCACTACAGAACTCATTGCCTTGTTGAACATCTTGATGAGTTCGGGGCGCTGTGCATGGTCTTCGGGCAGCACGTCGAGCACTTCAATCATGGCCATGGTGAACCATCCCAGTGCACGTGCCCAGGTATGCTGACTGAGGCCTGTCTCCTTGTTGGCCCAGAACATGGTGTGAGTCTCGTCCCAGGCATGTTTCCAAAGGTCGGTCTTTTCGTCGTAGGTGCGGTTGAAAGTGCGGGTAATCTGCATCAGGGCATCGTCGTAGATCTTCTTTGGCTTCTTGGCAAGCTGAGGGGCTGCCATGGTGTAGTAGGGCAGGCCCATGAAGATGCCGTCGAGCCAAACCTGATTGGCATAGATGGCTTTGTGCCACCACACGCCTTCCTTGGTGCGGGGCTGCTTAAGAAGCTGCTTGTACATGGTCTTCAGAGCCTTCAGTTCTCCCTCTTGCGGGTCGAGCTGATACATGCGGTAGATGAAGCGTGCGGTGCGGATGTTGTCGAGGTTGAAGTCCTCATATTTGTAGCCTGTCACGGTGCCGTCCTTGGCAATCATCTTGGCTGGATAAGCCTTGCAGTAGTCCAGCAGAGAGTTATCCTTGTAGGCAAGATAAGTGTCGAGTATAGACTCCAGTTCGATGCCCATTACGTAGCTCCACTTGGGCTTCTTGGAGAAGTCGAGCATGTAGGACTCGGGCACGCGCTGCATCTCCGACTTGGCAAGCCATTCGCTGTAGTGCTTGTAGGGCTTGGTGTCGAGTGTGAGGTTGCCGTTAATCATGAGGTTGTCGAAGTGAAGGTCATGGCTCTTGCCTGTCTTTCTCACGTGTTCGTCCTGCACGCCGTTGAACGTACAGTTCTTCACGTTGATGTTGTATATGTTGTCCGCGTCGTCAAGTCCGTTGAGCAGGATGCCGTAGCGACTCTTCTGACAGGTGACGTTCTCCATGTAGACGTTGCGCACGGTGGGGTTGAAACCGCGCTTGGCAGCCTCTTTGGGCTCGTAACACAAGTTGATGCGGAGCACTGCTTCGCGGCATTGTCCAACCTTGACATTGCGCATGTAGATATTTTCCGTGAGTCCGCCACGACAATTGTTGGTCTTGATGCGGAGTACGCGGTCGAGGTTAGGCGAGTCCATCTCGCAGTTTTCCACGAACACGTTGTTCACGCCGCCGGAGATTTCAGAGCCTACCACAACGCCGCCGTGTCCGTCTTCCATCTTGCATCCACGCACGATGATGTTGCGGCTTGGAATGTTCCATTTGCGTCCGTCTTCGTTGCGTCCACTCTTGATGGCAATGCAGTCGTCGCCGGTGTGGAACACGCAGTTCTCGATGAGTACGTTCTCGCACGACTCAGGGTCGCATCCGTCGCCGTTGGGGCCTTCGTTCCAAATCTTCACGCCACGCACGGTGATGTTTTTGGAAAGCAGGGGGTGGATAACCCAGAAGGGAGAGTTGAGCATGTAGACGCCCTCGATGAGGATGTTCTCGCACTGGTAGAAGTTGACCAGCTGTGGGCGCAAGCCTTTGCCCTTGCCCATCACGCGCTTTTCGATAGCCACACCGTCCTGTGCCATCTTGAACAGTTCGGGGCGTCCTATCTTCTGTGATTCGGGTGTGCCTTCTGCCGTCCATCCGAAACGGGGTGCACCGCACATGGGCCACCATGTCTTCTTGTTGCCGCCGCCGTCTATAGTGCCTTCACCGGTGATGGCAATGTTCTTGGCCTGATAGGCATAGATGCAGGGCGAATAGTTGATGCAGTCGAGACCTTCCCAGCGTGTGCGCACGTTGGGGTAGAGGCTGGGGGCGAATACGAACTGCAGCCGGGCGTCTTTCTGTATCTCCAGGTTCACGTTGCTTTTCAGGGTGATGGCTCCCGTCTTCCATTCGCCTGCCGGGATAACCACCTTGCCGCCGCCAGCCTTGGAGCAGGCAGCGATGGCCTTGTTGATGGCTGTCTGGTTCTTGGCAGCTGTCGCCTTGACAGACGCACCATACTTGGTGATGTTGTAGGTGCGGTTGGCAAATGTGGGTTGCTGGATGTTCTGCTCAATGTTGGGATACTCGGTGTCCCAGGCAGAAGCCATCATCGACAATGGCATCAGGAGTGCCATCAATACGAGTTGGATTAGTTTCATTTGTTTGCTATTGGTTGATGATTATTATACGTGTAATCTGAAAACTCCACAAAGATACTAATTATTTTCCTAAGCGGCAACCTGAGATGTGAGTATTATTCTTTTTTATGTTTTGAAACACGTTTGGAGGGGCGCAAATGTTAAATATGAAATATTTATGCCCAAATATTTGCATTTATCATGAATAAGGTCTATATTTGCCACAGATTTTAGGTTTCGCAATTTTTTAACGAAATCATCTTCTTGAGGTTGGTAGCATCCTGCACCAACCTCTTTTGGTGCCTATACATTTCTTTGAAGAAAATTTGGCGGGTTGCTTTAAAAACATTACCTTTGCAACGTTAATCGTTTTAAATTATCTGCCTATAGTAAGACTTTACTTCATCAAAAAAGTAAAATAAAGAATGGAAAATTTCGCAGAAATGACCGACGAAGAGTTGGCATTGGCGTATATGAACGGAGACAATTTGGCTTTTGACGAATTGCTTTCACGTACGCAGGATGCCCTTTTCTCATACATTTTGTTTGTGGTGCACGACAAGGAGGTGGCAGACGACATCTTTCAGGAAACCTTCGTCAAGGTGATTGTCAGACTGCAGCAAGGCAGATATGTTATTTCGGGTAAATTTTACGGATGGATTACGCGCATTGCGCACAATGCCATCATGGACTGGTATCGTGACCAGTGCAGCAACCGCATTGTCGAGGCTACTCCCGACAACGACTTGTCGTTGCTCCGTTCTACGCAGCAGGATGTGTTCAACCGTGAGAGCCAGTATGTGCGCGAACAGGTGCTCAACGATGTGAAGAGGCTGATGGAAAATCTGCCACCCACCCAACGTGAGGTGGTCTACATGCGCTTTTATCAGGAGATGTCGTTCAAGGAGATTGCCGATGCTACGGGTGTGAGCATCAACACCTCGCTTGGACGCATGCGCTATGCCGTGCTCAATCTGCGGCGAATGGCGCGTGAGCACGGCGTGATTCTGCAGCTCGACTGACTTTATGGTCGCAGTTGCTTGAGTGCATGGATGGTGGAGAGCGGGTCGGTAGACTTGAAAATGTAGCTGCCGCTCACCAATACGTCAGCTCCAGCCTTGACCACTCTTGGCGCTGTTTCGGCTTGTATGCCTCCGTCAATCTCGATAAGCGCATGGCTACCTGTCTCTTCTATCAGCTTTTTCAGCCGCTCGGTCTTGCGGATGGTGTTCTCTATGAATTTCTGTCCGCCGAATCCGGGGTTTACGCTCATCAGCAATACCATGTCCACGTCGCGTATCACGTCTTCGAGTACGCCCACCGGGGTGGATGGGTTCAGCGTTACGCCAGCCTTCATGCCGGCGGCATGTATTTCCTGAATGGTGCGGTGCAGGTGTAGACATGCCTCGTAGTGCACGTTCATCATCATGGCGCCCAACCGTGCGGTCTGCTCCACATAGCGTTCGGGGCGTTCTATCATATAGTGTACGTCGAGCGGTTTTCGGCAGACTTTAGCCACGGCTTCCATCACGGGGAACCCGAAGGATATGTTGGGTACGAAGTTGCCGTCCATCACGTCGAGGTGAAGCCAGTCGGCTTCACTTTGGTTAATCATTTCCAAATCGTGTTGCAGGTTGGCAAAGTCGGCAGCCAGCAACGAGGGTGATACCATTGTCTTCATTTGTTTGCGGCGGTTCAATTTAAACAAAACGACTGTTTGCGCCCGTTTATCTTGATGACGCGGTATGTGTAGGCAAGCTGGCGAATGATGGCCAGTGTCTTTTCTGAAGGTTTGATTTCTTCTGGTGTAAATATGTTCATAGGCAATTCTTCTTGTTTTACTCTGTTTTTATGTCTTAATAACGCAAGCTTTTGGTGATTATTACATCCTGAAAGAACATTTTTATAAATTTGTTTAGTCACAGGGAATGTCACTGTTTGCGCCTTGTTAGTGGCAGGTTTCTCCCTTGTCCCATGGCCTGGGCAATGAATGCCCACGGCTTGGGCATCGATTGCCCAAATGGAGAGAATGATTTTGGGCATTTCTTTCTCATGGTCTTTATGCGGTTGGCTGATAGGGGGTAGAGTGATAGATAGTGATAGATAAGTGATGGATGTGGAGCATCTATCACTTGGTGTAGTGTGCTGAATGTCAGTAAAATATTGTAAGAAACAGCGCAAAAAGTGATAGGTGATAGATATTTCCGAAAAAATGAATTCATGTGTGCGTCATTCTTGTTGCGCATCGTATGATGTAGGCAGAGAACGACACACGAAACCTGATTGGGAGTTAGAGAAATTAGGAAAATTGTGGCAAATAGATAAAAAAGTGTGGAAAAAGTTTGCAGCTTAAAATTTATTTGCTACTTTTGCAACCGAATAAACAAAACAATAGCGAAATGAAACAAATGGTATCTAATGCATGGTGGTGGCGTAGCTCAAGATTGAAAAAGTCGTGAGTCGCATTGCCGTATCGATACCGTACAAGATATAAAGAAGGCCTGCCGTTCATCACGACAGGCCTTCTTTTCGTTTTGGCATTTCATCGAATAAACAACTTAAACACATACAACTATGGAGATGAAAACAATTCTACAGAGACTACTCAATCATGAAGAGCTCAATCGCAAGGAAACCCATGACATTCTGCTTGGCATCACCCGTGAAGAGTATCCCACAGAACAGGTGACCGCTCTCATCACAATGCTTCAGATGAGGGGCATAGCGGTGGACGAACTGCTTGGATTCCGCGACGGCATACTTGAAACCGGTGTGCACGCACAGCTCGATGCCGACCGCTATATCGATGTGGTAGGAACCGGCGGTGACGAGAAAAACACGTTCAACATCTCCACTTGCGCCTGCTTTGTTATTGCCGGAGCCGGCTATAAGGTGGCCAAGCACGGCAACTATGCCGCTACTTCCACCAGTGGTGCCAGCAATGTCATTGAGCAGCATGGCGTGAATTTCACCAATAATCTCGACCAGCTCAATCGCTCCATCAACGAGTGTGGCATGGTCTATCTGCATGCGCCGCTCTTTGCCCGAGCCATGAAGTATGTGGCACCCATACGCAAGGCCCTGCAGTTTCCCACTCTGTTCAACTTGCTCGGTCCGTTGGTGAACCCCTCTCAGCCCCAATGCCAGTTGCTTGGCGTGGCCAATCTCGACCAAATGCGCCTCTATAGCAATGTCTACCAAAAACTCGGTGTCGATTACGGCATCGTGAACAGCATAGACGGCTACGATGAAATTTCGCTTACGGGCAGTTTCAAGGTGACCACCAACCACTTGGAGCACATCTATACACCAGCCGACCTCGGCCTGCCTACCACACAGGACGACAACCTCAAGGGTGGCAACACCAAGGAAGAGGCCAACGCCATCTTTGACAGTGTGCTTGAGAACCGTGCCATGGAAGACCAGAAGAATGTGGTCATAGCCAATGCTGCCTTCGGCATACACGTCATTGACGGCAGTAAGTCCGTAGACGAAAGCATTGCCATGGCGCGCGAGAGCATAGAGAGCGGCAAGGCACTCGGCGTGCTCAAGAAGTTCGTGGAAATCAATTCGTAAACCAACCGCTAAGACAATACTCACGATGGACATACTTGAAGAAATCACGGCCTACAAACGCCAGGAAGTGGAGCGCATGAAAGCGCAGTTGGCTCCACATCTATTATATAATAAGGTGGAACAGATGCTTGATCGTCCGGTACCCTCCATGAGCCAGGCTCTGACTGAAGCCCAGACGGGCATCATTGCCGAGTTTAAGCGCAAGTCGCCCTCCAAGGGATGGATCAAGCAAGAAGGCAAGGCACAGGAGATACCTTTGGGCTACCAGCAGAATGGTGCGGCAGCCCTGAGCATACTCACCGACGAACACTATTTCGGCGGCAACGACGAGTTTATCGTTGAGGCGCGCCGTTCGGGCGTCACTATTCCTGTGCTCTACAAGAACTTTGTGGTTGACGAGTACCAACTTTTCCAAGCCCGTGTCTGCGGAGCCTCGGCAGTGCTTCTCATTGCTGCCGACCTGAAACTGGCGGACTGCCGTATGCTGCTCCACACTGCCCACGAACTCGGCCTTGAGGTGCTGCTCGAGATGCACTCAGAGAACGAACTCGACTATGCCGATCTGGAACCCGATATGTATGGCATCAACAACCGCAACCTCGGCACCTTCGTGACCGATGTGGAAAACTCCTTCCGCATGGCTCGGCGCCTGCCGCAGGCAGGTTGCAAGGTGAGCGAAAGCGGCATCAGCCATCCCGACACCGTGCGCCAGCTCAAGTTGGCAGGCTACAAGGGATTCCTCATCGGCGAAAACTTCATGAAATCCGATAACCCCGGAGCCTCGCTCCGACAATTCATCGAACAATGCTGATTAAGGTATGTGGCATGCGTGAGCCCGACAACATTCACGCCGTAGAGCAGTTGGGCATAGACCTGATGGGCTTCATCTTCTATTCCAAGAGTCCCCGATACGTGGCGATGCAACGCTCGCTGGCAGGCATCTTGCCCGACTGTGCAGAAGAGGCCCTGCAAGACCGAGACCACAACATGGCGAGGGTAGGGGTGTTCGTAGACGATATGCCTCAGAATATAGTGACAAGAGTGGTCAACTTTGGTCTTGACTATGTGCAGTTGCACGGCAATGAGAGCACGGTGATGATAGACAACCTCCGTGCCACGCTTGACCCGGACATCCATAAGGGGGTGAAAATCATCAAGGCCATCAGCGTGGCCTCGGCAGACGACTTGCTGAAGGCCGATGTCTACCAGGGGCATGTAGACCTGCTGCTCTTCGACACGAAGTGCCCGACCAAGGGAGGTAGCGGTGAACAGTTTGATTGGACTGTGCTCGACCACTACGCAGGAAAGATCCCTTTCCTGCTTAGCGGAGGCATCGGACCGGAAGACGCCGCAAGGGTGAAAATGTTTAAACATCCGCAATGTGCGGGCATAGACCTGAACTCGAGGTTTGAATCCTCACCCGGCGTGAAAGACGTGAAGCTGCTCAAGCGATTCATTGACGAAGTGAGAAAGTGAAAATCAATATGACAAGGAAAACAAACAACACAAAAGAATATGAACAAAATAAACCAGTTATTTGCCGAAAGTCAGCGTGAGGGACGCAAGTTGCTCTCGCTCTATTTCTGTGCCGGCTGCCCCACGTTCGAAGGTACAGCCGACGTGCTCCGAGCCATGCAGCGCAAGGGCATAGCCATGGTCGAAGTGGGCATGCCCTTCAGCGACCCACTGGCAGACGGCCCGGTCATCCAGAGTGCAGGCACCAAGGCTCTGAAGAACGGTATGTCGCTCGACAAACTCTTCGCACAGCTTGCCTCCGTCAAGGACGACGTGCACATTCCCCTTATCATCATGAGCTACCTCAACGTCATTATGCACTATGGCTTTGAACGCTTCTTCCAGCGTTGCGTGGAGTGCGGCGTTTCGGGCACCATCATTCCCGACCTTCCCTTCAAGGACTATCTGGAAGATGTGAAGCCCATAGCCGACAAGTACGACATACGGGTCATCATGATGATTACCCCGGAAACCAGCGAAGACCGCATCCGCTTCATCGACGAGCATACCGACGGCTTTATCTATATGGTCAGTTCGGCAAGCACTACCGGTGCCCAGCAGAGCTTTGATGAACAGAAGCAGGACTACTTCCGCCGCATCAATGCCATGAACCTGCGCAATCCGCGCATGATAGGTTTCGGTATCAGCAACAAGCAGACACTCGACAGTGCGCAGGCCAATGCTGCAGGAGCCATTATCGGCAGCAAGTTTGTCACCCTGCTTGATGAACTCAAAGACCCCGACAAGGCCCTTGACGCTCTCTATGAAGCTTTGAAGAAATAATGCCCCCAACTAAACAACAATATCATTATGGGAAAATATAATGTAGACAAAAACGGATTCTTCGGCAAGTTTGGCGGTGCCTATGTGCCGGAGATACTCTATAAGTGTGTGCACGACCTGCAAGACTGCTATGAGCAGATCATCGAGAGTGAAGATTTCAAGAACGAATACCATCAGTTGCTCCGCGACTATGTGGGCCGTCCTTCTCCTCTCTACTATGCCAAGCGTATGAGCGAGAAGTACGGTTGCCAGCTCTACCTGAAGCGCGAAGATCTGAACCATACGGGTGCCCACAAAATCAACAACACCATAGGCCAGATTCTCATGGCCAAGAAGATGGGCAAGACACGTATCATTGCCGAGACCGGAGCCGGACAGCACGGCGTGGCCACAGCCACCGTGTGTGCACTGATGAACATGAAGTGCGAAATCTTCATGGGCAAGACCGACGTGGAACGCCAGCACACCAATGTGGAGCGAATGAAGATGCTCGGTGCCGAGGTGCATCCCGTTACAACGGGCAATATGACCCTGAGTGATGCTTGCTCCGAGGCCATACGCGACTGGTGCCGCCATCCGCAGGACACCTTCTACATTGTCGGGTCTACCATGGGGCCGCATCCCTATCCCGACATCGTGGCCAAGATGCAGAGCGTCATCTCGGAAGAAATCAAGTGGCAGCTTGAAGAGAAAATCGGTCGTGACTATCCCGACTATCTTATAGCCTGTGTGGGAGGCGGCAGCAATGCTGCGGGAACCATCTATCATTATATGGACGACGAGCGTGTGAAGATTGTGCTTGCCGAAGCAGGCGGCCACGGTGTGGACACAGACTACACTGCCGCCACCATACACTGTGGAACGGAAGGCATCATCCATGGTGCGCGTACGCTCGTGATGCAGGATGAAGACGGACAAATCAAGGAGGCCTTCACCATTTCTGCCGGTCTCGACTATCCGGGCATAGGACCCATGCATGCCAACATGGCGGAAGACGGACGCACCAAGGTGCTGGCAGTCAACGACGACGAGGCTATCTATGCCGGCTATGAACTGACCCGCATGGAAGGCATCATCCCCGCCATAGAGAGTGCCCATGCCGTGGCTGCCCTCAAGAAAGTGAAGTTCCAACCTTCAGACGTGGTGGTGCTCACCGTGAGCGGACGCGGCGACAAGGATGTGGAGACCTATCTCAAGAACAAACAAATGGCTAAGGAATATGGCAACTTCTAAACGTTTCAACTATCACACCGTCACCCGGACTATCCTGGCCGACCTCTATACACCGGTAGGCGTATATATGCACTTGCGCGACATTTGTCCGCAGAGTGCCCTGATGGAGAGTTCCGACTATCATGAGTCAAACAACTCGCGTTCGTTTATTGGCGTGAATCCTATTGGGCATGTGGCTCTCAGCCACGGATTTGCCGACTGCTGCTTGCCCGACGGCACCCGGCTTCACACACCCATTACCGATGACTATCCCAGCGAGCGTGCCATCAATGACTTTGTAGGCAGCTTCAAGGTTGAGGGCGACAAGTCGGAATTGGTGGGCATGTATGGTTATACATCGTTCAATGCCGTGCGCTATTTCGAACATATCCCCGTCAAGGACTCGACAGCACAGAAGAATGATGCGCCCGACTTGCTCTATATCCTGTACAAGGACATCATTGAATTCGACCATTTCAACAACACCATCACCTTCATTTCCCTGGAGGCTGATGGCGAGCATGAGGCCGAGGCTCGTATAGACCGCTTGCTGATGCTCATCAACAAGCAGAATGTCAAGGCATATCCCTTCCATCCCGTTGGCGACACCACGTCGACCCTTACAGACGAGGAGCACAAGGCCAACATACGCAAGTGTATCAAGCACTGCCTCAGGGGCGACGTGTTCCAAATCGTTATTTCGCGTCGCTTTGTGCAGAAATATGAGGGCGACGACTTCAAACTCTATCGTGCCCTGCGCAGCATCAACCCCAGTCCCTACCTTTTCTACATGGACTTCGGTGGATTCCGTATCTTCGGTTCCTCACCCGAAACGCATTGCCGCATTGAGGGTGATAAGGCATACATCGACCCCATTGCCGGCACTACCAAACGTACGGGCGATGCTGAGGCTGATCGCCGCGGTGCAGAGTTCCTGCGCAACGACCCCAAGGAAAATGCCGAACACGTGATGCTGGTGGACTTGGCTCGCAACGACTTGAGCCGCAACTGTCATGGTGTGAAGGTGGACTTCTACAAAGGCCTGCAATACTACAGCCATGTGATACATCTCGTGAGCCGTGTGTCGGGCACACTCGACAAGGGCGCAGACAAAATCAAGGCTTTCATCGACACTTTCCCGGCCGGCACTCTGAGCGGTGCGCCAAAGGTGCGTGCCATGCAGATTATCAGTGAGTATGAGCCGCATAACCGTGGCGCTTACGGTGGTTGTATCGGCTATATTGGATTGAACGGTGACTTGAACCAAGCCATCGTCATCCGAACATTCATCAGCCGCAACGGAGAACTGTGGTTCCAGGCTGGCAGCGGCGTGGTGGCCAAGAGCAACGACGAGTATGAACTGCAGGAAGTGAACAGCAAGCTCGGTGCTTTGCGCCGTGCCATTCTGTTGGCAGAAGACATGTAATCTTTCTAAACAAGTACGACATGAAAATAGTAATTATAGACAACTACGACTCGTTCACCTATAATCTGGCTCATCTGGTCAAGGAACTGGGTGCTGAAGTCACCGTCTATCGCAATGACCAGTTCCAGTTAAATAAGCTGGAACCTTTCGATAAAATCATTCTCAGTCCAGGTCCGGGCATTCCTTCCGAAGCCGGCCTGTTGCTGGACGTCATCAAGGCGTATGCCGGCAAGAAGCCCATCTTGGGCGTTTGTCTCGGCCATCAGGCCATAGGCGAGTATTTCGGAGGTAAACTCACCAATCTTTCCGAAGTGTTCCATGGCGTTGCTACGGAGGGAACGCAACTGGCTAACGACTATATATTTGACAGTTTGCCGCGGCGCATTGTCATGGGCAGGTATCACAGTTGGGTGGTAGACCGCGAGAACTTTCCTGATTGTTTAGAGGTGACAGCCGAGAGCGATGAAGGACAAATCATGGCACTCCGTCACCGGCATTACGACATACATGGCATACAGTTCCATCCCGAGAGCGTTCTTACGCCCGAGGGAAGAGTCATGGTGGATAATTTCTTAAAACACTGATGTGTGTCCAGCGGCAGTCTTCCGTCAAGGGTAATTCCGGGAGATTGCCGTTTTCTCTTTTGTATAAGGATTCAATTTGGCTCTGGATTTGCCTTCTCGAGCCAAATTGATGCTTGGGCTTGGTAACTTCCTGCTTGTTTAATGGAACACGCCATGTCTGCATTAGGCATAGTGGGTACTACAAATCGCCGAACCTGTGCAGGTTCGGAATGGCAAACTCTGAAGAATGTGGCTTACGTAGCCGGTGTGGTCGGCGCTTGTATTAGAAGTGGATTTGTTGTGCAATTCTTGTTTTTGCCCCATTTTCTTGTAGACTACAGTCTTTTTTCTTACTTTTGCAGCATGGACAAATAGTATTAACCTGTTAAGATTTACCCACAATGAAGAAACTTTTATTACTGTTTATTGCCGTATCGTTGCCCCTGTTCTTGCGGGCGCAGGTGGCTATGGGGTTAGACGACATGTCGGAAAACCAGATTGATCGTATCCTCAATGCAAGCAAGAAAGTGGTGCTGCACTGCATGCGCATCATCGAGCAAGGAAAGGATACTCAACTGACCAAAGAAACATTTACGCTCATTTTCGACTACCCTTATGGCGGATGCGACTTTTATGTAAAAGGTGAAAAGTACGCTTATTTCTTGAGTCGTCCCATGCATGCACAGAAAAAATATATTGATAAAGATGACTATCACATGTTGGCATACAAGTTTAACGTGACCGACAAGAATTATCTAGCATTCAATTTTTTCACGTATCAGGGGTCTATGTATCTTCCTACGATGGCGTGGTATGTCAACGACAATGCTTTTAACAGCTACTCAATAATGTCAGTAGACTTCTACGATACATCCGACAGGCTGATTGCCTCGTCTTATGCTCCACTGACGGCATCGGATATAGATAGTGGCAATTTGTTGCAGTGCTGGGTGGAAAACGTATATAAGCGTTATAGATAAACGCGGTAAATGTAAACAAAATTCAGCGTCACTGTGAACTGTGAGCCGTTGACGGATGCGTTACTCTGCCAGTAAGCATGCGTGAGTCTGCTGTTTACGGTCGGTCACAGGCAGACTAACGACCCGAAAGTCGGTGCTTTTCCATTTACTTATAGAATACACTGCTTGCCAATCACTTATGTTTCTGGCAAACGGGAAAAGTGTGCCAGAGAATTGTATACGTTTTTCGAAAGTGCAAGAGGGCACAAAGAAAAATGCAAAAGGGAAGCATATCTTGCTCTGCATGGAGCTTGGATATGTTTCCCTTTGCTGTGTGGTGTAGGATTAGAATTCGCTGGTGAAGTGGAATTTGATGTGCTCAAAGTCTTGCTGCGCCATGCTCAGCACGTAGCCCGAGTCGGCGAGGAACACGTCGCGGCCTTCGCGGTCTTTTGCCATGTATTGGTATTTGCGCTTTTTGAAGGCTTCGAGTTCTGCCTCGCTGTCGGCTTCTATCCAGCAAGCCTTGTAGAGATGAACGGGTTCCCAACGGCACTTGGCGTTGTATTCATTCTCCAGTCTGTATTGGATTACTTCAAACTGCAGTTGTCCTACGGTGCCGATAATCTTGCGTCCGTTGAACTGGTTGACAAAGAGCTGCGCTACACCTTCGTCCATCAGTTGTTCTATGCCCTTGTTGAGCTGCTTGCTCTTCATTGGGTCGTCGTTTTCGATATACTTGAACATCTCGGGAGAGAACGACGGAAGTCCGCGGAAGTGGAGCATTTCGCCCTCGGTGAGTGTATCGCCAATCTTGAAAATGCCGTTGTCGGGCAGACCCACAATGTCACCGGGCCACGCTTCGTCGATGGTGCTCTTGCGTTGAGCCATAAATTGGGTGGGCGAAGAGAAACGCACGGTCTTGCCGAGACGTATGTGCTGGTAGGGTTGGTTGCGCACGAACTTGCCGCTGCATATTTTGCAGAAGGCAATGCAGGAACGGTGGTTGGGGTCGATGTTGGCCGTTATCTTGAATATGAAACCGGTGAACTTGGGCTCATCGGGCTGCACCAACCGCTCTTCTGCCTTTGTGGGGCGAGGACTGGGCGCAATCTGCACAAAGCAATTGAGCAGTTCCTGCACACCGAAGTTGTTGAGTGCACTGCCGAAGAACACGGGTGCCACCTTGGCATCGCGGTAGTCTTCCACATTGAATTCGGGATATACTCCATCAACCAGTTCCAGATCGTCGCGCAACTGCTTGGCATCCTGTTCGCCGATGTGGCTTTCCAGTTCCGCACTGTTTACGTCTATTTCCACCTTTTCGGTCACGCGTTGCTTGTCTGGCGTGAAGAGGTCGAGCTTGTTCTCATAGATGTTGTAAACGCCCTTGAACTTGACACCTTGGTTGATAGGCCAGGAAAGCGGGCGTACCTTGATTTGAAGTTCCGTTTCCAGTTCGTCGAGCACGTCGAACGGGTCACGCCCCTCGCGGTCCATCTTGTTGATGAAGATGATAACTGGTGTGTTGCGCATGCGGCAAACGTTCATCAACTTTCGTGTCTGAGCCTCCACACCTTTGGCACTGTCCACCACAATGATGGCGGAGTCAACGGCAGTCAGGGTGCGGTAGGTGTCTTCGGCAAAGTCCTGGTGACCAGGAGTGTCGAGAATGTTGACTTTGTAGCCTTCATAGTCGAACTCCATCACGGAAGTTGATACGGAGATACCACGCTGCTTTTCTATTTCCATCCAGTCGGATGTGGCTGTCTTCTTGATTTTGTTGCTCTTCACGGCACCTGCCACCTGTATCTGTCCACCGAAGAGAAGGAACTTCTCGGTCAGTGTGGTCTTACCGGCGTCAGGGTGGGAGATGATGGCGAACGTTCGCCTGCGTTCTATTTCTTTGTTCATAATTCTGGATTTGTGATTGTTAAACCATCAGCAAGTTGATGCACTTGGCAAGGCTCTCCTCCCAATGAGGAATACGGATGCCGTAGGTTTGCTTAATCTTGGTCTTGTCGAGCACTGAGTAGGCGGGACGTTTGGCTGGTGTGGGATACTCGCTGGTGTGGATAGGATTCACCTGGCAGTCTGTGATGCCAGCCAACCGGTGGATGGCCTTGGTGAAGTCGTACCAGCTTGCCACACCTTCGCCTGAATAGTGGTAGATGCCTGCCACCACACCATGCTCCACGGCAGCCATGATGGCACGTGCCAAGTCGCTGGCATAGGTAGGGGTGCCTATTTGGTCGAAGATAACACCCAGTTCGTCCTTGGTGTGACCTAATCGAATCATTGTCTTCACGAAGTTGTTGCCAAAGGCACTGTAGAGCCATGAGGTGCGGACAACCATGGTGTGCTGGCACAGCTTCATGGCAGACTCTTCACCGGCCAACTTGGTACTTCCGTAGACACTGTTGGGGCATGTGGCGTCGGTTTCGTTGTAGGGCGTGTGTTTGGTGCCGTCAAACACATAGTCTGTGGAAACGTGGATGAGCCAACCGCCACGTTTCTCAATGGCCATGGCCAGGTTGGCAGGAGCCTCTGTATTGATGGCCTTGCAGTTGTCGATGTCGCTCTCGGCTTTGTCCACAGCCGTGTAGGCACTGCAGTTGATGATGCCGTCTATTTCGTGCTCTTCCACATAAGCCGCTACGGCCACGTGGTCTGTCACGTCAAGTTCCTGATGTGAAGTGTTGAAGAATCTGTATTGGGCATATTCCTTTTCTATGGCGCGCAACTCGCTGCCCAACTGTCCGTTGCAACCTGTTATGAGAATGTTCATCTAATTAGTCGTCTTCAAATTTGAGTCCTTCTGTCTTGTCCTTCAGATAATAGTCAGAGAGCATCCCTATGAAGGTCGTGATTTCCTTGATGGCATGTTCTGTGTCTGGAGAAATGGGCTTTTGCTGCAGCCGCAACATCACCACACCATAGAGCGCGTCGAAGCAAGTCTCGATTTCGTTCTCCTCTTTGTTGGCACCATGGTTACGGAGTTCTACAATGAACGGCAACACCTTGTAGTATTCAGCCGTGTAGAAAGGAAACTTGGTGCTTTGGAGCAACATGGAGTGCAGCTCGTTGAGATCCTGTATGACAATCTTGTTGATTTGCAGGTGTCCCTTTTCGCGGCATCCTTCGGCATTCATCATTGTCACGAGATTGCCATACCAGTCGGTGAGCTCGTCTTTCTGCTCGTCTGTATAGTTGAATTTGCTGATGTATTCGCGTTTGATGCGCGATAGTTGGCAACCGTATGCTCTGATGATGTCTTCCACTTGCCACATGTAGAGCAGATATTCTGCTATGCTTTTCTTTCTGAGTTCTTGTGCTACAAACATTAGTATGGGAGTGTATAAAGATTAAAAATTGTGCCGAGCAACATGATGACCGAGCAGAGGATGACGATGCATCCCACTACGCGATTGATGATGAGAATTCCATTGTCGTCGAACTTTCCTCTCACTTTGTCTATAAGCCATGACAATCCAAACCACCAAAGCAGGGCGCCTCCCACCAGGCTCAAGTAGCCTACGGTCATCTCTACCGGACGGTTGGGAACCACAAACGCAAATTGGGCAAAGAGGAAGATGAATAGAAAGATGATGAGCGGATTGGAGAAGGTAACCAGGAAGGCTGTGATGCCGTTGTGCACCAAGGTACCCTTCTGCTGTTTCTTGCTCTTGTGAATGTTCTTGGTGGGGTTGCTTCGGTAGCAATAAACACCAAAGATGAGCAAGAGCACACTGCCGCTTATCTGGAGCAGGAATTTGTTTTGGGCGTTGCTGATGAAGTTCATGACAAAGCTCATGCCCAGTCCGGTGAAGAGCGCATAGATAATGTCGCTTACCACGGCACCTATGCCGGTCACAAAGCCGTACCAACGGCCTTTGTTCAGCGTGCGCTGTATGCAGAGCACGCCTACCGGTCCCATTGGGGCAGAAGCGAATATACCGATAAGCAAGCCTTTGACGATAAAATCTAATATATCTAATTGAATTGGAAATCCCATAACGGATGCAAAATTGCGAAAAATAGTTGATATGAGCAAATTATAGGTAATAAACTTTGTCAACCTACTTATTTTTAATAACTTTGTGCAGTTGATAAATTACCAATACTTAAAATCATTCTGATCATGGAAACTCAGCAAATCGTGAAGCCGTATGTAATCGGTTTGGACTTGGGCGGAACTAATTCCGTATTTGGTATAGTGGATAGCAGAGGTGATATCAAAGCATCTACCGCAGTCAAGACCCAAGCGTATGATAATGTGGACGATTATGTCAAGGCTTCTGTTGAAGCCCTTTCTACAATTATTGACGTGGTAGGAGGAATTGACTTGATAAAGGGTATGGGCATTGGTGCACCCAATGCCAACTTCTATGAGGGGACCATTGAGTATGCTCCCAACATTGCATGGGCACACTCTTCCAAGGTTCCTTTGGCACAGATGTTTGAAGATGCGCTGGGCATACCTGTTGCCATTACCAATGATGCTAATGCTGCAACTGTGGGCGAGATGACCTATGGTGTGGCCCGGGGCATGAAGAATTTTATCATGATAACTCTTGGAACGGGCGTAGGGTCAGGCATTGTTGTCAACGGACAACTTGTTTACGGCTGCGACGGATTTGCAGGGGAATTGGGTCATGTCATCATGAAGCGTGAGAATGGACGCCTTTGCGGCTGTGGCAGAAAAGGGTGCTTGGAGACTTATTGTTCTGCTACGGGAGTGGCACGTACGGCCCGTGAAATGCTTGCCAATAGTGATGCCCCGTCGTTGTTGCGTGAACTCAAGGCGGAAGACATAACCTCGCTCGATGTTTCCATAGCTGCCAACAAGGGTGACAAGCTGGCGCTTGATGTGTATGCTTTTACCGGTGAAATGCTTGGAGAGGCGTGTGCCGACTTTGCTGCTTTCTCGTCGCCAGAGGCTTTCGTCTTCTTTGGCGGACTGGTCAAGGCTGGTGATCTCATCATGAAACCTATCCGTGAAAGCTACGAACGAAATGTGTTCCATGCCTTCAAAGGCAAGGCGCAGTTCCTCGTTTCTTCGCTCGACGGCAGTACGGCTG
>ULUS01034368.1_pt1 | contig 21192 bp, 20 predicted proteins | sample 1958761 | NCBI WGS metagenome assembly ULUS01 (sample SAMEA4835767, study PRJEB28245) | human gut metagenome | biome: gut microbiome; material: fecal sample | place: Denmark | collected 2008
GACCTTGAAACCCGACCACTACGACATCACGATGGTGACGCTCAACAGGGAGAATCTGAATAAGTTAAACAACAAATGGGAGTCAACAACAACGTTCTCTACCACCGACGGCAACTATGGAAAGATGGTATGCAAAGGCACAATGGCGAAGACATACGAGGACGGCAAGATAATCTCTGGCAGAGACGACCTCAACGGCGACTACTTCATGTATAAGGGAAAGCTGATACAGGTGCCGCACGGCAATAAGGACGACGGCGAACCGTATTCATACGGACTGAAGGCGTTCCGCTGCTGGTTTGAACTGACGGCCAATACTCCTGCCGAAGGAAAACCGAGCCAAGTATCGCTACTCATCGACGGAGTGGAAGACAGCACCACAGGCATCGACGACATACACGGCAGCACGGACCGCACATCCTACAAGCGTGGCATAGAGGGCGTGTTCAACATGAACGGACAGATGGTGCGCCGCAGTTGCAGCCTGGAGGGACTGCCTAAGGGAATGTATATAGTGAACGGAAAGAAGATAATTATCAGATAAGACAACAATAACAGTTACGCAAAATGAAGAAGAACTATATAACTCCAGAAATTAAAGTGATACAGCTCGAGGCTCTTCTCTGCAACGGAGGCATGAATATCGCCAGCGTACATAGAGCAGACCTCAAGGGAGAATGTATCGGCAACTTTGACGTGAAAGACGAGCAAACGACCAAGACTGACTACAAAGACTTGTGGGGAGAGTCGAACAGCGGTAATTGGGGCGATGACTGATACCATCGTCTGCTATAGAAACAGATAATGAAAAGCGTTAAAGGGCTGGATTCCAGATTTGGAGTCCAGCCCTTTGTCTTTTTCTCACTTCCTTCCAATCCACCAATCCTTTTCCCTTATCATCCAGCACACGTGCCTCCATGACAGATCATTCTTTTTTTGATAAAATTCCCCAATAATTTTATACGATTTTCAGTTTTTATTTGTAATTTCGCAGCAAAATTCAAACACATATTAATTTTTAACAACATGTTGCAAAAGTTATTCGGTTTTGACCCTGCTCAAAACAAACTGAAAACGGAGGTGGCTGCGGGTATCACCACCTTCCTCACCATGGCCTATATCCTGGCCGTTAATCCTAACATCTTCAGTCATCTCGCCGCTCAGGGCATGGATACACACGCTGTGTTCACTGCCACCGTACTGGCTGCCATCGTGGGTACACTCGTGATGGCGGTCTATGCCAAGAAACCTTTCGGACTGGCTCCTGGTATGGGACTGAACGCTTTCTTCGTATTCACGGTCTGTCTCACTATGGGCTATTCCTGGCAGATGGCACTCACGGCTGTTCTCATCGAAGGTTTCATCTTCATCATCCTCTCCGCTACCGGTATCCGCTCGATGATGGTGGATGCTATTCCGGCTTCCCTGAAACGTGCCATCGGTGCTGGTATCGGCCTCTTCATCGCCTTCATCGGTCTGAAGAATGCAGGTATCGTGGCTGCCAATGAGGCTACTTTCGTCACCATCGGTAAGATCACCGAAGGCTCTGCCCTGCTCGGCGTTATCGGCATCATCCTGACCAGCGTGCTCGTCATCAAGAAAGTGCCTGGCAACCTGCTCATCGGTATTCTCGCTACTACGCTCATCGGCATTCCTATGGGCATCACGGAAATACACGGACTGGTAGATGTGCCACCTTCGGTTTCACCTATCTTCTGCCAGTTTGATTTCTCCAACGTCTTCTCCATCGATATGGTGGTCATCGTCTTCACCTTCCTCTTCATCGATATGTTTGATACGATGGGCACGCTCGTGGGCGTCTGCACCAAAGCGGGCATGATGAAACCGGACGGAAAAATTCATGGACTCAAGGCGGTCGTACGGGTCTTACAGCCTTCATTACTGCCATGTGCTTCTTAGTGGCCCTGTTCTTCGCACCACTGTTCCTGTCAGTTCCTTCTGCAGCAACTACTCCAGTGCTCGTCATCGTGGGTCTGTATATGATGTCGCCTATCAAGGACATCGACCTGAACGATTACGCTGAGTCTATCCCTGCCTTCATCACCATCATCATGATGCCGCTCACCTACAGTATTTCTGATGGCATCCTCTGCGGTATGATCAGCTATGTGGCCATCAACGCCTGCTGCGGAAACATCAAGAAGCTGAGCATCACCATGTGGGTATTGGCTATCCTCTTCGTGCTGAAATATATCTTCATCTAAACAGAGATTATTTTCGTGAAATATAAATTAAAACAGGCCTTACTTTTTAAAGTGGGCTCAATGATAATATAATAGCCAACTTTTCGTTATTATATTATCATTGGGTTTTTACGTGGAAAGACGAATACGCCAAGTATTCTTTTCCAAAGCAATTATACCAACAAAGAAATGAAGCAAAACAAGTTTTTCATATATTTCACCATCCTGTTCTGCCTTCTATTGGCAAGCTGTGGCATCGACAAGAACCTGAAGAAAGGTGAGAAGTTCCTGGCTTTGGGCGAATACTACGATGCTGCCGAACAATTCAAGCAAGCTTACTCGAAGACACCCACCAAGGAGCGTGACAAGCGAGGTGAACGTGCCTTGAAGATGGCGCATTGCTATGAGAAAATCAATGCCACGCCGAAGGCAATAGCCGCCTATCGCAATGCCATCCGATACAACCAGGCTACCATCCAAGACCGATTGGCATACGCCCGTCAACTCTTGAAGAATGGCGACTATAAGTTGGCTGCACAGGAGTTTCGTATCGTCTTGGACTCCCTGCCCAATGATGTCTTGGCACAAAATGGTTTGAAGTCTGCCCTCAAAGCTCCCGAATGGAAGAAGCAAGGCAGCCGATACACCGTCAAGCGAATGGACGTATTCAACTCCAGAAGAGATGACTACTCCCCCGTTCTCTTCGGCGATGACTTCGACCAACTCTATTTCACCTCCACCCGAAACGAGGCGGCAGGTGACGAACTGAGTGGTATCACAGGCACCAAGGCTGGCGACATCTTCCTCTCAGAGAAGGATGACAAGGGAAAATGGAGCAAACCAGAGGCAATAGGCACAGGACTCAACACGGAATATGACGAAGGAGCGTGCTGCTTCACACCGGATGGCAGGGATATGTATCTCACCCAGTGTGTCACCGACCCTTCCTCTCCTCGCTACGCCAAAATCGTGACATCCCCTCGTTCGGATGCCGCTTGGGGAAAGACCAACAAGCTAGAAATCACCAAAGATACCCTCAGCAATTATGCACACCCAGCCATCTCTCCCGATGGCGAGTGGCTCTACTTCGTCTCCGATATGCCAGGCGGCATGGGAGGACTGGACATCTGGCGAGTACGCATCACAGCAGCAGGACTGGGTGGCGTGGAAAACCTAGGCGAACCGATCAACACGTCAGGCGACGAAATGTTTCCTACCTTCCGCCCAAATGGCGACCTCTACTTCAGTAGCAACGGGCATGTAGGCATGGGCGGTCTAGACATCTACATCGCCAAAGTGGATGCCAAGACCAAGAAATACAAGCTTTTCCATCCGGGCTATCCTCTCAACTCCGAGGCGGATGACTTCGGCATGACTTTCGAGGGACCACACAACAGAGGTTACTTCTCTTCCAACCGCAAGGACGGACGAGGCTACGACCATATCTACTCGTTCGAGAATCCAGAGATTGTGAACACCATCAAGGGATGGGTCTATGAGATGGGAGGTTACGAACTGCCTGCGGCACAAGTGACGGTAGTTGGCAACGATGGCACCTACAAGAAACTGTCGGTCAAGGGTGATGGTTCATTCAGCATGGTCATCAAGCCACAGGTAGATTATCTGTTGATGGCTTCCTGCAAGGGATTCCTCAACCACAAGGAAGAATTGCGTGTGGATTCCGCCAAGGAGAGCAAGGAATACACCCTCCAGTTCCCATTGGCTTCCATCACTGCCCCAGTCTTGATTGACAACATCTTCTATGATTTCGACAAGGCGACACTGACTGAGAGCAGCACCAAGGCGCTGGATGAGTTGGTCAACCTCTTGAAGGAGAATCCGAACGTGACTATCGAACTGAGCGCACACTGCGACTACAAGGGAAGTGCAGAGTACAACAAGCAACTCTCACAACGAAGAGCACAGTCGGTGGTCAACTATCTGATACAACATGGCATAGCCAAAGACCGTCTGACTCCAGTGGGATATGGTTGGGAACAGCCTAAGACCATCCGAAAGAAAGTGACTGAGAAATATCCATGGTTGAAAGAAGGCGACAAGTTGACCACAGATTTCATCCTTAAACAATCGAAGGAGCATCAAGAAATCTGCAACCAGCTCAACCGTCGCACGGAATTCATCGTACTCCGCACCACCTACGGTCTCTTTGATGAGAAGGGTAATCTGAAGAATCCACCGAAACCAAAAGAGAAGCCGGTCGCTGATGATAACGAAGACAGCTTCATCATTGATTGAAGCTTCATTTTTAGATATAAAAAAGAGTGTTGGACGCTCGCTACATTTCAATGCGAGCATCCAACACTTTATTGTATCCCCAGACACATAACACCGTTACCATACCAGCCAACATCATCAAGAGTTGCTGAGGCTGAGCGACAAGTTCGCCCAAAGAGCAAAGTGCCTTAGAGAAAAGCATCATCGCCGTCACCTTGGAGGCAAACAAAGAATCCTCCAAAGACAATACCATCTGTGTGGAAACGATGAAGATCACTCCCATCACCAAACAAGCCACCTGCCACCAACGCTCCATACGTTGATGGGAAGGTGCTGGCAAATGCTGCATCACCCTCTGGGAGAACCCATCATCAGGTATCTCCTCTTGATGGTCGGCAAAGAACATTTGAATCATTTGCTCATCAGCAATGTTCAAGCCCATAGGCTCATCATAGCCAGTTATATTCTTATCATCTTCTCTCATAACCATTCTGTTTTAAGTAACTTGCTAATTTATTTTTTCCTCGTGACAAATGCGACTTGACGGTGCCCGTCGCAAGTCCTGTTATCTCTGCTATTTTGTCTATCGGTTGACCATCCATCAGTTGGAGGGTCACACACGCTCTCTCGTTATCGCTCAATATTTTGAGTGCCTCCATCAAGTCCATCCTCAATCCCCCTTGGGATGACTCGGCGTTCTTGTGAGACACCGTTGGCGTATCTATATCCAATGTTTGCTTGTGACTTCGATTGTAATCATACCATACATTATAGGCGATACGATAAAGCCAGGTGGAAAATCCTGCAAAACCATGAAAACTAGCAATATGGGTATATACCTTGATGAAGGTATCTTGTGCCAAATCATCACTCAACTGCGTATCTCCCAACGTCTGGCGTAGGAAGAAACCACGTATAGGCGACTGATATTTCTCAACCAGATGGTCGAAAGCCTTCCGGTTGTGAAACACAGCCACCTGCGTAACGAGAGAGATATCGTCGAGTTGTTTCACTTGTTCTTCCAATTTGGTATATATCCCATCGCCAACTGTCCGAGTCCATACACAGACACCAAGGCTCCGATACCAGCCATGAAATGCCAATGCCAAAATGCAAACATCGCCACCAAGCCTGCTCCCAAAAAGAAGTTGCGGAGACCTCGCTTGATCAGATATTCATCACTCTGCTTGTCGATAGGTCGCTGTTCCTCCGGCACATCCACGCCTTTCTCCATCGCCATCTCCATGATTCTCATGCGGTCCTTGTGACGGCGATACAGATACTTGAAGATGATAAAGATGATAATGAGAGGAGCAAAGACAAAGAGAAGTCCGATGACCAACATGACGAACATCACGAAGAACAAAGTTCCCTTGCCAAAGACACTTCCAAAGAAATCAAAAGGGTCGTCATAGTTCTCCAAACTATAGATGGAATGAGAACGAGACTGGTTGGAGTCGTCAGCGTCAACTTGCGCAGATGTGGTATCTACCGATGTCGTATCGGAATAAGCCTCCACTGCATCCTGTGAGGCAGAAGTGGTTGGCTGTTCGGTAGCTGATACCGCCTGCTTATTGTCAACTTGCGTTTTGGGAGTATAACGATGTTTTGGAGCAGAAGCCGCAAAAGACATCTGTGTAACGCCCAATGTCAGAGAGAGCATAAATGCCAGGAATAACTTCTTCATATCATTCATTTTTATGGTTTTACTATACTAATTGTTACTTTTTTCAATGGCTTAGACGCATCTTCTGCCATTTTAGTTGCAAAGAAACAAAATATTTTTTAATTTTGCAAAGGATTTGGCAAGCAATTGGTAGCGACACCTTATTATATATAGGTATTCCTCCATTGGAAGAGGTATTCCCTTGCCATTCTACAAACATTTACAATAATCAAGAAAGAAATGAACTTACCAGAAGATTTCACAGCATATACCAGAGAGTGGATGGGCGAAGACCTCTTTGCCGACTTCATGAAAGGCATGGAGGCAACTGCTCCTACCAGCATTCGTCTCAACCCCTTCAAATGCCATTCCTGCACCCACATAACAGATGAAGATGACACCGAGGTGGTACCTTGGTGCCCAAATACGGGCAGATACCTATCGGAAAGAAGAAACTTCACCTTCGACCCTCTCTTGCACGCCGGTCTTTACTACGTGCAAGAGGCATCCTCCATGTTTATCGACTTGGCGATTCGTAAATACGTGAAGCAACCTGTCAGAATGCTGGACCTCTGTGCTGCTCCTGGTGGAAAATCGACAGCCATCAGAGCCGCCTTGCCTGAAGGCAGCCTACTCTTCAGCAATGAACCGATGCGCACCCGTTCGCAAATCTTGGCAGAGAACATACAGAAATTCGGTCATCCCGATGTCATCGTCACCAACAACTATCCTAGAGATTACAAGAAATCCAAGTTGCAGTTTGATGTCATCCTCACCGATGTACCTTGCTCTGGCGAGGGTATGTTTCGCAAGGACGAGGGAGCCATCAAGGAATGGAGCACCAGCAATGTGAACAACTGTTGGCAACTCCAAAGAGAAATCGTCAGCGACATCTGGAACTGTCTCAAGCCAGGCGGCATTCTCATCTACTCCACTTGCACCTTCAATGGGCACGAAGATGAGGAAAACGTACTGTGGATAGAAGAAAACCTTGGAGCTGAAAGATTGCCTATGCCCATCGAAGAGAGATGGAACATCACGGGGAGCCTCCTGAAAAAAGATGAATCCACTGATGATGGGCAGTCCAACAAGTCTCTTGCTACAGACGATTATGATAACATGTATCATTTCATCCCTGGCAAGAGCAAAGGCGAAGGTTTATTCCTCGCCGTATTGCGCAAAAATGGCAGTTCAGAGGAAATGGACTCAAACAGCAAAGGCAAGAAGGACAAAAAGAAGAAAAACAACAAGGATACCAATAAAGGCAACAATCGCATCTCGATACCAGAAAACTGGTTGAATGACACTGCTGAATGGAGCTATCAAAATACCGAATCAGGTATCTATGGCATTCATTCCACATGGAAGCCTATGCTGGACGAAGCCACCAAGTCGCTAAAGGTGATTCATGCAGGCGTGAAGTTGGGAAGCATCAAGGGAAAAGACTTAATACCTGACCAGTCGTTGGCTCTCTGCACCGAGCTCCATCAAGATACATTTCCGAAGGCAGAGCTATCTTATGAGGATGCCATCCAGTATCTCAGAAAAGAAGCCATCACCCTCCCCGATTCCCTTCCACGTGGCTACGTATTGGTAACCTACAGAGGCATTCCGCTTGGATGGATGAAGAACCTAGGCAACAGAGCCAACAACCTCTATCCACAAGAATGGAAAATCAAGAGTTCACATATCCCTGAAGGGAACAACAACCTCATAACTTGGTAATATGGAAATCAACATCATCGCCTGTGTGGATGCCAACAATGCCATCGGCTATAAGAACCAATTGCTCTTTCATATCCCAGAAGACATGAAGAGATTTCGCACCCTCACTATAGGTCATACCATACTGATGGGCAGAAAGACTTTTGAGTCGCTCCCCCATGGAGCACTTCCCAACCGGAGGAACATCGTCGTCAGTCATCAAAATATCCAACTGGAGAATTGTGAAGTTTTCCCTTCCATCAAACAAGCATTGGATGCATGCCAAGACGATGTGGTCTTTGTCATCGGAGGCAGCAGCATCTACGAGCAAACCTTGCAGCTTGCCGACAAAATCTATCTGACGCAAGTGGAAAGTGCAAGTGCCTATGCCGATACATTTTTCCCAGAATTTCACAAAGAAGAGTGGGATGAGTGTCGAGAATGTAACATTAACATTTTAACAAGTAACACAAAAGAGACACTTTCTTGCACTTTCTATATTTACAAGAAAAAGAGCAAACAAAACGAAATCAACCTCTAGAAAGGGGCTAATTTTGTTGCAAATAGGGGCAATAAGCGTTCAAATACACTCTTTCGAACGAATTTACCACCCATAAAAACAAATAATACCCCCACAAAATGTATTTTTCTTGTACCTTTGCAACAGTTAAAACAAAAGGCGTTGGGAAACGCTGAGAATCATCTTTTACTTATACAATATATATTAGAGAATATATGAAAAAGCCAGCCTCAAAAAGGCTGGCTTTTTTGGTTTATCCAGAAAACTGGCTTAATTGACAGCTTCGTCTTCATCAACATCTGATTCTTCCTGAATATCCGCAAGAGGCAACTGACGATTGATCGCTGCATTGAAAGAGATAATCGTCTCACTACGAGACAAACCTAATGGCTGCAACTTGTCGTGAATGATTTCGAGAAGATGATGATTGTTGCTAGCATAGATCTTGATGAACATATCCATGCCACCTGTCGTATAATGGCACTCCACCACCTCAGGAATCTTCTTCAAAGCCTCAACCACTTGGTCGAAGTTCTCCGGGGCCTTGAGATACAAGCCCACATAAGCACAGGTTTCATAACCTATCTTCTCAGGGTCGATGATAAACTGAGAGCCCTTGATGATGCCTAAGTTGGTAAGCTTAGCCACACGCTGATGAATAGCCGCACCGCTCACATTGCAAGCACGTGCGACCTCCAAAAAAGGAATACGAGCATCCTGAGAAATCAACTTCAGGATCTGTCTATCCAATGAATCTAAAACTTGTTTTGACATAATAGTATTAATTTGGTTGCAAAGGTAGCATAAATATTTAATATTTGCAACTATTTCAGCATTAATAATAATAAATTTATATATTTTATCGTTTTTCGGTTGCCGAATAGTTAATTCGCAAGGTCTTAGCCTGGCGCAAAGCTTGCTTCACGTCAGTTATCACACCCATCTTTGTATCTTTGTCTGCTTTGATAGATACAGTCATCTGTTGGGCATCCTCTGGCGACATACGTTTCTTCTCTGCCTTCATATAATCAACCAGTTGGATAGGATTCACATACTTATCATTCAACTGGATACGACTCTCTTCGCCCACTACCTTACCCATTGCAGAAGTAGGACGACCGATATAAATATAGCTCACGGCAGACTTCTTGGTCAAGCGTGTCAATTCCTTGCCCTGTGGCACCTGATACTTCACCTTCACCGTGACATGACGCATGTGGGTGACGATCATAAAGAAGAACAAGACGCTGAAAATCAAGTCTGGCAAGGAAGAAGTATTCAAGCCTGGCACCTCACGTGAACGGCGACGAAACATCATACTCATGATTTGCCTCCTTTCTTCTCACTCGTTTCTATAGGAGCCTCAGTGCCATTCTCTTGCTTTTGTCCACCAGCGTTGGCGTATGACTCGGTAATGCGTTGTGGACAAGCCTTGCGCACCTTCTCCTTTTGTTCCGATGACAAAGATGAGAAGTCCTTACCAAAGTGCTTTTGAGAATATTCATCACGGAGCTGTTGATAAGCCATCATGATTTGGTTTTGCATTTGGAAATACAAATCATAGTTGGCATCACGGTCACTCTCGATGGAAATCAAGTGGCGAGCACCCAAACGATGAACGAACTTGATGACTTCCCCACTCAACTTGTTTACATTCTGAGGTTTGTCATTGACTAAAAGTTGGTTTTGCGCTGTCACATGCAAGGCAAGCAAAGTACTTTTATCAACAGTTGTCTCTTGCTGTTCCAGCTTTTGAGGCTCAGGAGAAGGAAGGACACGAAAGAGTCCCTTGTCCACATCCATAGAGGTGGTGACAAGAAAGAAGATCAACAACATGAAAGATATATCAGCCGTTGATGCCGTATTCAATCCAGGAACCTGACGTTTTTTCCTTCTAATAATCATGATTTTCTCCTATCGTTTATTTTTCCTCACATATCTCGTTGCACCAAAAAGGACAGCCACGATAGCACCCAGCAACATCAGCAAGGAAGTAAACACAAACATATCCGAGAGTTTGAGCCACAACCAATCACCATATTCATTGCCATTGATCAGCATAGGTGAGGAAGAACCCAAGAGAAAGGTAGCCACCAACAAGACAAGCGTACCTATCCAAGTGATATGAAATATCTTTTTAGCAGGTATTCCATGTACCATTTTCTCTTTGCTGGCATTTTTGCGATAGCTGTTGACGATGGAATACACAGCCAAGCAAAACGCCAAGACGAAGAGTGCCCACATCAAAAAGAGGAGGACATTGGTAAACAAAGGAGCATTAAAGTCCGGATTCTCCTCGAAAGGCATATCGTAGCCCACCAAGAAGAACAAAGCGAAGACCAAAGCAGCCAGTCCTAACAAACAATAGAAGACACGCTGTGAGATCTTCTCCGTTGACCATTGTCTGACATTTTTAAATTTCATCTTTGTACTTTGCTATGATATCCATCAATGAAATGGCGGATTCCTCCATCTGACTGGTGATATGTTCTATCTTAGAAAGAATATAATTGTAGAATACCTGCAATATCAAAGCCACGATGATACCGAAGATGGTAGTGAGCAAGGCGACCTTCATACCAGAAGCCACGATGGTAGGACTGATGTCACCCGCCTGTTGGATTTGGTCGAAAGCCATCACCATACCAATCACGGTACCCAAGAAGCCCAAGGAAGGAGCCATGGCGATGAAAAGGGTAATCCAAGAGCATCCCTTTTCCAAGTTGGCTGCCTGAACGGTACCATAACTAGAGACAGAGCGTTCAATATCGCTGATTTTCTCGTTGATACGCATCAAGCCCTGATAACAGATGGAAGCCACAGGACCACGCGTATTTCTACACAACTCCTTGGCTCCCTCAATATCACCAGCCACCACCTTTTGGTCGATGTCTCTCATCAACTGCTTGGCATTGATTTCCGACAAACTCAGATACACGATTCTCTCGATGCAGAAAGCCAGTCCTATCACCAAAGCGATGGCGACAAGAGACATAAATCCTGCATTTCCCTCGATAAACTTTGTTTTAAGAGCTTGATGGAATCCCATTGTTTCTTCTTGCGCAAATGTGGGCAAAGAAGAAGCGATCATAAATATCAATATTGCGAAACGCGCAATAACTGTATTTTTATTCATATCCTTCATAACTAGAAAAGCGGAAAGAGGGGGATTCGAACCCCCGATTCCCTTTAGGGGAATACACGCTTTCCAGGCGTGCCTCTTCAGCCACTCGAGCACCTTTCCTTGTTTGGCTAAACACGACTTTTTCAAGTCTCATCGCATTAAGAGACATCCTCGTTATGCGATTCGGTTTGCAAAATTATCGCTTTTCATCCAAACTACCATAAATTCATCTTCTTTTTATGTTTCTTTAAGACATTTCAAAGCATTTCGTTCCTCTCAAATATGAAAAACACGCTCCACATTCCGATTAGTAGCCTCAGCCAGTTCTTCCTCCGAGACTCCATAAGCCTGCGCCAAGGTCTTGAGCACTTCCACCACGAAGGCACTTTCATTTCTCTTGCCTCGATGAGGAACCGGAGCCATGTAAGGACTATCTGTCTCCAGCACCAGCCTATCCAAAGGCACGACAGCAGGCAAGTCTTCACGGAGATGACTACTCTTGAAGGTGGAGACACCTCCTACTCCCAAGACGAAGCGATCAAAGGAGAGGAGTTCTTCAGCTTCCTTCTGATTTCCCGTAAAGCAATGGAACACGCCACCAGGAAGTTCTGACTCGTAAGCACGCAAGAGATGAACCATCTCATTTTGACCCTTGCGACAATGTATCATCAGTGGCAAACGAGTCTCTATCGACCATTTCACCTGTTCCTCAAAGGCTTCCAACTGTTCCTTTTCAAACTCACGGCTCCAGTAATAGTCAAGTCCCACTTCGCCGATTGCGATGAAGTCGGAAACCGACATCTTTCGAAGTTCAGCGAGTTGCTCTTTCCAATCCGCCTTCACCTCCTCAGGATGCAAACCGATCATCGGGAAAGCATGGCCAGGATATTCTTGGCTAAGTTTCCATACAGCATGAGTCGTCTTGACATCGATGGCAGGCAGAAAGACCTTCCCCACTCCCGCCTCTTTGGCACGTGCGAAAGCCTCAGCTCTATCCTCGTCAAACTCCTCCGCATCCAAATGCGTATGAGTATCAATTATTTTTATCATAAGAATTCTTCACACTTCGTTCTTCACTCTTCACTTTCTAGTATTTTCTTTTCATCATCTTTTGAGCATACTTTTGCAATTCTTCCTTGCGCTCAGCAGGCACCTGAACTGCATCCAAGTATTTCTTACTCTGCTCAAAGTAATAAGCAATTTTCTCTTGCGCCATCTTGTCGATGCCGATTTCATCATACAGACGAGTCACTGCCTCCACCTTCTCCTTGCGCACGAAGTTCTTGGCAGACACCCAGCGATTGAGTTCCTCACGCTGTTGGGCATTGGCATGGTTGAAAGCATTGATGAGCATATAGGTCTTCTTATTGGAAGTGATGTCGCCACCGATTTCCTTGCCAAAGACCTTTGGGTCACCATAAACATCCAAGAAATCATCTTGCAACTGGAAAGCCAAGCCGATTTGCTCGCCAAACTTATACAGATTGTTGGCATCCTCCTCTGAGGCATCAGCCAAGATGGCACCCATCTTCAAGGCACAAGCCAAAAGCACACTGGTCTTCAATCGAATCATCTCGATATATTCTTCCTCCTTTACATCATCACGAGTCTCAAACTCCATGTCATACTGCTGTCCCTCACCGATTTCGAGGGCTGTCTCTGTGAAGAGTTGAAGCACTGCCTGCAAATGCTTGGCATCGCAATGAGCCATACGCTCGTATGCCAAGACCAACATGGAGTCGCCCGACAAGATAGCCGTGTTGGCATCCCATTTCTTGTGTACAGTCAACTTGCCACGACGCATATCGGCATTGTCCATCAAGTCGTCGTGCAGCAAAGTATAGTTATGATACGTCTCCAACGCGATGGCATTCATCAGAATCTTCTCAGGATTCTCTTGATAAAGATTGTACGCCATCAACATCAAGGTAGGGCGAATGCGCTTGCCACCCATGGATAAAACATATTGGATAGGTTCGTAGAGAGAACTTGGCTTGCGATCATAAGGCAAATGCTCCAAGAACTCATTGACCATGTCGAGGATTTCGTTAGCTGTTTTCATAACAAAATAATTAAGAAAAAATATTTAGACATTTAAGATTCAATTCGTTTGCATTCATCAACCTTTCGGCTACAATTGGAAGACTACCGGTACGGCTATCATCGTGCGACAAGGTTTGTCACGGTCGATGCCTGGTTTCCATTTAGGCATCATCTTCATCACTCTCAGAGCCTCCCTGTCCAAGAGAGGATCGACCGACTGGCTCACCTTCACATCGCACACCGTGCCATCCTTATTAATAATAAAGGAGCAGACCACCGTGCCTTGTATCTTGGCATTCTGGGCTGGTTTCGGATATTTGAGGTTCTTGGTAAGCCATTGCATGAAAGCTGACCAGCCACCAGGGAAGACTGGGATTTGCTGAACCACGGTGAAGTTGATAGGTGCCTCAGCCATCGCTGAAGGATTGGTGTTATCCACGGCAGTCTCTGGCACAGCCTCCTTAACTTTGGCTCCATCCACAGCTCCCTCGCCATCACCAATAACCAGTTCACTCGTCGTGGAGTTGATTTTTTGCGGAGCCTCCTCCACCTTGTCTGCCGCCTTGACTTCCTGTGTGATAGACTTGGACACCGGAGCTGCAGGGGCTTCCGCAGAAACCATATCCTTTTGCTCAGAAGGTGTTGACAGTTCCAAGTCTTGCGCCAAATCCTCCAAGCTCTCGGCATCAAAGTCTGGGTCGTAAGGATGACTTTTATATTGCAAGCCCACGAATATGAGGGAAAAGGAAAGGATGAGTCCTAGCAGGAAAAAGGTCACCCGCTTATCTTCCAAACTTGCGTTATTTGATTTTTTTATTTCCACTGTTTCATCTCCTGTTTTGTAGTTCTAGACTACAATATTTGAAGTATCAATTCGTTATTTTATGCGAAATCATTGCAAATTTACTTCTTATTCTTGAAAAAAGGTGTATCTTTGCAAAATAATTAGGGAATTTAAATGAAAAAAGTTGTTTTTTTCGCTCTATTGACGCTTTTTGCCGCCAAAACGCATGCGCAAGAGAGCCAAACTGGATATAATTTTCTCCGCTTGCCCGTCAGCGCACATGCTGCTGCGCTAGGTGGAGACAACATCACCTTGATAGAAGATGATGCGTCTCTCATTTGGCATAATCCAGCCCTTCTTGCTTGCGTCAGCGACAAAACCATCAACCTCAACTACATGAACTATATGTCGGGAGCCAACACCGCCTCTGCCTCCTTCAACCGAATCGTGAAAGAAAAGGCTTCGTGGGCTGTCTCCGCCCAGTATATGGACTATGGCAAAATGAAAGAGACCGATGAAAGCAACAATATCCTTGGTGAGTTCTCTGCCAAAGACATCACTGTGGCTGGCTATTTCTCTTATATGTTGAGCGACCGCCTCGTGGGTGGTATCACGGCGAAGTTCATCACCTCCTATATCGGCGATTACAATTCCATCGGCATGGGCGTGGATTTGGGTCTCAACTACTATGACCCAGACCGAGAGTGGTCTATCTCCGCAGTGGCAAAGAACCTCGGTGGGCAACTCAAGGCATACGATGAGAAATATGACAAGATGCCGATAGACGTGCAGGTGGGTGTCACCAAGAGATTCGTGCACACGCCTTTCCGTGTTTCCGCCACGATGGTCAATCTCAACAACTGGGACAAGAGTTTCATCAACCACGTTGTGCTGGGAGCCGACTTCATCATCACGGAGAGTTTTTGGATAGGTGGCGGATACAACTTCCGCAGAGCCGATGAGATGAAGATAGAAGACAGCAGCGATGGCAAGGGAAGCAGTCATGGAGCAGGCTTATCATTTGGAGGTGGTATCAACCTGGAGCGTTTCCACCTCAATGTCGCCTATGGCAAGTACCACGTAAGCAGTAGCAGCCTGCTCATCAACCTCGCCTATTCACTGTAAGTGGCGTTGATGTACTTGTCACACAAAGATAAGATACACATTATTATATATACAAGAATCATTAATAGAGATATAGAAGATATGAAAAAGATAACAATAGCAATAGATGGTTACTCATCTTGTGGAAAGAGTACAATGGCAAAAGACCTTGCCAAGGAAGTGGGCTACATTTACGTTGATACTGGTGCGATGTACCGCAGCGTAACACTCTATGCCATTCGCCATCAACTCTTCAACGCAGATGGCAGCGTCAAGACCGAAGAATTGGAGAAGGAAATGCCGAACATCCAAATCTCCTTCAAGTTGAATGCTGAGACGGGCACTCCAGACTGCTATCTCAACAGAGAATATGTAGAGAAGGAAATCAGAAGTTTGGAAGTCTCCTCCCACGTCAGTCCGATTGCCGCCGTTGGTTTTGTGAGAAAAGCATTGGTAGAGCAACAACAGGCGATGGGCAAGGAGAAGGGAATCGTCATGGATGGCAGAGACATCGGCACCACCGTTTTCCCAGATGCCGAATTGAAGATCTTCGTCACCGCCTCCTCGCAAGTGAGAGCGCAGCGCCGCTATGACGAGTTGAACGCCAAGGGAATGCCTGCAGATTTCGATGCCATTCTCAAGAATGTGGAGGAGAGAGATTACATCGACACCCACAGAGAGGTTTCGCCTCTCAAACAGGCTGAGGATGCCATCGTGCTTGACAACAGCAATATGACGATAGCGGAACAAAAAGAATGGCTTCTCCATCAATTCCAGCTTGCCATTGACAAAGCATAACAATGTTATTGCAATCGACAAAGCCTAACGGCTATCTGTAAATTTCTGTTAAATCAAGGCATTTCAGCTATGAAAAGTATTCATTCATTGAAAACATGTTGGAGAATACTTCACTTTTTTCTAAATTTGCATAAAAATGACAAGGTAGTAATGATATAGATTATAAATTTTGAGTTAATTACTGTTTTTTGAAGGTGGTAGGTCTTCGTGAGAAGCCTTACCACCTGTTTTATTTTATAGGACTTTTTTTATATAGGACTTTTAATACCCCAAAGGCGCAAGCCCAATTATTAATTATTAATGATAAACTCCCTACATTCCTCCATCAACCATTTCGGCGTGCTGGTAGCTCCACAGATGCCGACGGTATTGACACCATCAAACCAATCCATATTGATTTCCTCGGCACTCTCTATCTGATAGCTATTGGGATTGACGCTCTTACACTCCTTGAAAAGCACCTTGCCATTCGAACTTTTTCTTCCACTCACGAAGAGAATGACATCATGCTTGGAAGCAAAAGCGGCAATGTTAGGCATTCTGTTCGCCACCTGACGGCATATCGTATCAAAGCTCTTGAAGATGGCATCGCCCACGATATGTTCCTGACAATACTCGATGATGCGACGGAACTCATCCAGGCTCTTCGTGGTCTGGGAATAGAGATAGATGTCCTTGGTGAAGTCCAACTTGCCTTTCTCTCGCAGATGCTCCACATCCTCAAACTTCTCTACCACGATGGCATGGCTTTCGGTCTGTCCCACCAGTCCCAACACCTCGGCATGTCCCTTCTTGCCAAAGATGACGATCTGGGCATTCGGATTGTTGGCATACTGCTTCTTGATACGCTTCTGCAACTGCAAGACCACAGGACAGGTCGCATCAATGATCTCTATCTGATTTCTCTCTGCCAAAGCATAAGTCTCAGGTGGTTCTCCATGGGCACGGAGCAAGACCTTGACACCATGAAGCTGTCCCATCTCCTCATGATTGATGGTTGTAAGTCCAGCTGCATGAAGGCGCTCCACCTCCATGCCGTTATGCACAATATCACCCAGGCAATAGAGTTTGCTACCCTTTGCCAGTTCCTCCTCCGCCTTCTTGATGGCAGTGGTCACACCGAAGCAAAAACCACTGCCATTGTCTATCTCAATCTGCACGATAATTCAAATGATAAATGATATATAACTTAATTCTTGGTCAAAACACGGATCACGACTTTCGACTTGTCTGGGTCATTGGTGATCATGAGAACACGTGGGTTTTGATTACGCGACTTCTTCAATTCCGCAGCCACTGCCGTCACCTTCATCTTCGCCGTCTCACCAGGCTGGAGCTTACTCTTGTTGAGTTGCACTTGCAAGCCCATGGTAAACATCTGCAAGCTTCGGATGTCCAGGTCCGACTTACCCTTGTTGGTGATGAGAATCTCGCCCTTCAATTTCTTCTTGCCATTGAAGTTGCCCAAGTCCAAGGTCTCCGTTGACATCTCAATCTTTGGCGCTCTCAACTTATCTGATGCTGTCAAGGCATCGAAGTCAGGCAACAAGACGGCAGAGACCACAATTTCCTTATCACCCGACACCTTGTCTCCAGGGCACTCACCCAGATACACCGATGTTTGGTTCAAACCGAAGTCACGCAATTTCTTGGAATCCAAGGTCAAGGTAACCACTGCTGAATGACGTGGTGCCAACTTGGATGGCGATACGACAGCCTTCAGATAAGTTGGCAAGTGCATCACCACTGGCTCCAAGGTCTCAGCGGTAGGATTGAAGATATGGATGCGCTGCACAGGACGGTCGCCACGATTGACATCATCAAACTCGACTTCCTGGGCATCCGCTTTCAGACTGCCCAACATGGTGGAATAATTACCAGAGAAGTCAGTCACCTGCTCCACTACCTTGCCTTGCATGGTCAACATAAAAGGCGACCCTGTGGCATTGCTATACAAGAGCAACTGCTTATTGAATGTACCCATCTGCTTGGCATCGTAGGTCATCTTGACCACAAATTCCTCGCCTGGGGCAATACTCCGGGTAGGATATTCCACGGTGGTGCAACCACAACTTTTCTTCACCTGTTCGATTAGCAAAGCCCGATTGCCATCGTTCTTCAACTTAAATTCAGATGTGACGGGATGCCAGAACACCACCTGTCCACAATCCACCACCTCATGCTGAGTGGTAATTTTCTGTGCCGATGCCGACAACGCCAATAGCGAAGACAACATCAATATATTAATTCGTTCCATCATATCAAATTTATAGTTATACTTATCAGAAATTTATTGTCACCAAGGACGTCTGCCCTAATTATTAATTCGTAATTGATACCCCCCTTCTCTTCCACAGAACTCAGGGCTATAGGTGCATTGAGCAGAGCAAGAGCCAGACTGATATTCACCTTGTCTATCCACGAAATACTCGATTTCTACCACATGTTTACCCTTAGATAAACGATCGAAATAGAAATTTGTTGCATCATCGTGTGGAGCGACATAGCAGCCCATTCCCCATTGATACCCACTCAACTGATTGACGGGTTCGAGACAAGCGGCACGACGATCGATGACCTTGACGAAGTCATAATCACGGTCTGCCACGATGGTCAAGACCACCTTCACCTTGTCACCTACTTGGGCTTTCGAGGTCACCTTGCGAGTCACCTTGATACCCGATTCGGCATTTGCTATCTCAGAGATAGGTTGCTTGAACTCGGCATAGACAGCTCCCCAACTGGTATAGTCCGACTTCTTGTCGATGGAGAGTTGGGTCGCCATTCCAGCTCTTTCCGTCTTGACATATCCGAGTGTCGTGGAATCCTTCGGCATTGGCAAGGTCTTGCCATCGAGCTTGAGGATGGCGTTGTCAGCCTGTCGGTTCCAATTTTTCTCATTGCCTTGCATAAAGGCATAGACTGCATCCACCACATTCACTGGGTTATCTTTCCACTCCTGGGTGCGCTTAGACATGAGGAGCCAACGCTGCATCTCCTCGATGGTCTGCTGTTTGCTGATAGCAGACGATGCTGATAAAGAAGCAGATATAGTCTGAGCATCCAAAGCCTGTAGAGCCTCGATGGCAGCCACCTCTGTCGGAATCTTATAGTTTCTCCAACTATAGTACGCCTTGCGAGTATCATAATATCTGCCCATATCCTCACGATAGACTGAATATTCCTCCATGCTCTTCAAGTAGTCGGCAGCCGTCTTGTAATCGTAGTTTAGGGCGAGTATCACAGCAGCCTTCGCCTTGCCATAGATGGTCAACGAACCGGTCATCTTCTTCAGTTTTCCGAGGAGATAATCCATGTCATTCAAAGCAGGAGCTTTGAGTTTCACACAAGTCCCATCCATTGCGACAATATAGAGATAATGCAAAGCCACCTCACTTGGCGTAGCCTGATAAGCATCGCCTTTCTTGCCATTGCGAGCGGCTTTCTGTGCAGCCTTTGCCTCATCCTCCTTCATCTCCTTCACCTCACGAGCCGTTTGCTGACGCAGATAGTCGATTGCCCCGGAAAGCATACTTGCTGTAGAGGATTGTCTGCCTACGATAGCATTGAGACGAACCATCATCTCTGCCACAGCCGTGGTCATATATCTACTGCCGCTCATGCCCTTCCACCAAGAGAAAGAGCCATCCTTGTTTTGGAGTTTTTTCAAGAAAGCGACATACTTGTTCACCTTAGTCAGCAAAGTATCAGAAGCCGAAGTCAAGCCAGAAGCATCGTCGATGTCCTTGGCATTCACGTTTGTGATCTTCTGGATATGGCGACTGAGGGTGTTGGCATAGATAGCAGCCATCAAGGAGAGTGCATCCTCCTCGGTAGGATTGCTGATGGAAGGAAGTGCCTTCAACATCAACCAACTTGGATTGTTGGTATATTCCACGGTGACCTTTGCCTCCTCTGTTCCCTTTGCCTGCTTGCCCTCCTTGTCCAGGAAGAGTTTGCTCAGGTCGAAGTTCTGTTCGCCCTGCTGATGCAAGGTGATAGGCAGCGTATTCACTACGAGTTCACGATCACTCAAGACCGGCAGATAGTGCTGTTCGCCATCGCTGTATCCGTTTCCGGCAGCCACCACCTTATTAATATATACACCCTCTTTCAGACCTTGAACATCGAAAGAAACGGTAGCAGAACCCTCAGCATTGATGCTGTAGTTCTGCGTTTTCTGCCAAACCACCTTCTGGGTTTCAGCATCCAGAATCTGCATGCGGACATTGCCGCTCACCTTCTTGTCAGAGGTATTGGAGAGCTTAGCCACGATGGTAGCCTTGTCGCCCTCACGCAGGAAGCGAGGCATGTTAGGCTGCACCATCACGGTCTTCTGAGCCACAGCCTCATCCACCAGCAAACCGTTGCGCATCTCCTTGTCATGAGCCAATCCCATGAACTTCCAGGTGGTCACGCTTTCAGGCAAGGTAAATCTGATGGCTACGTTGCCATTGTTGTCGCTCTCCAAGGCTGGATAGAAGAAGGCAGTCTCGTTCAGGTTTTCACGCACCTGCACATTGTCAAGGTACAGTTCTGCATCTGAGCCAGAACCGCCGGCAAACTGCGGCATCTCCTCTACTACATCAAAAACCTTGTTGGCAGATGGAGCAGCCGCTGCAACACGGGTCATCTTAGAGCCACGAATCCTTATGACTTTCGCTTCTTCCTGAACCAGCTCGTCTTTCTTTATACGAACAGACTCAACGGTTCCGCCAGAAGAACGTTCCAACTTGCTCAGCTCCACCGCTTGCATATAAGCATAATAGCTAAAGTATTTGCCATCAAACTTATCTACATCCAGTCCCCTCTCGTCATAATACTTGGTAGGATAAGCGCCATTCAAGTATAATGAACGGAAAGTGAGGTTGTCCTCCCAGTAGCAGTTTGGCAAACTCTGATAGAAGCCCAGGGAGAAATTCCAGAAATGCGGGGTTATCTGGTCGAGCGACTTGTCATAGAGTACGCTCATCAGCTGCGCCTTGGCTGGCTTGCCGTCAGGGGTGGTAA
>ULUS01004920.1_pt1 | contig 21186 bp, 17 predicted proteins | sample 1958761 | NCBI WGS metagenome assembly ULUS01 (sample SAMEA4835767, study PRJEB28245) | human gut metagenome | biome: gut microbiome; material: fecal sample | place: Denmark | collected 2008
TTTCATTATACAACTCCTTATAGCTTAACAGAAACTCTAATTATAATTATTTTACTTATGAAACAGTTGACAGTTAAAATTGGTATTGCTGTAGTCTTATTGCTTTTTGCATTATTTTGCAATGCGCAGCTTGTTGTTCCCTTTGATTTAAGAAATCAATATGTAGTAAAATGTTATCAATTATCATCTGAGCAATTGAATGATTATGAAAAGGTATTGGGTGATATACTGAGCAAGTGGGAGGTGATAAAAAATAAAAAATGTTCTCCATCCGAACGTAAAGCTGCCGAACAAAACCTACAGAGTGAATTCTGTAAAAAAGTGAGGGCGGTTTTCCCTGATAAACAGTATGTCTTGTGGAACAGAAATCATCGTGGTAACCTTAAAGTGCGATTTTATAAAGAAGATTTAGGTATGGATAATGAACAGTTTTCAAAGTTCCGTTTTTTGTCAAATGATTATTCGGAACAAAAAAGAAAAATATCTGCAATGAATTTGCTGGAAACGGAACGTTCGGAAAAAAGAACTAAGGCTTTAAATCAGTATTCGGAAAAATTGCATGAGATATTTTCAAAAGAGATTGCCGATTATTTGGTATATGAGAGCCAAATATTGAATAAGGCGAACACACTAAGTAAGAATTATACTATTTTGTCACCAAACAAAGCTGTTCGGTTTGCCATTCTCAAAACTACTTATGAAGAGGATAAGAGTAAGTTGATGTCTCAAGGTCTTGCACCGAAGCAGCTAAGAAAGGCAAGGAAGGAATTAGAAAGTAAATATGAGGATTCACTTCATGGATTTTTAACCAATGAAGAATACTTGGCTTGTAGTAAATCAAGAGATAAATTAACTGATAAGAAATTCGCTGAAGAGTATAATCTGTCTGATAAACAATTGTCCAAGTATAAGCAACTGCGCAAGGATTTGGCTATGAAAGAACTTGTAATAAAGCAGAATAAGAAAGATAAAAATAACAAAGAAGCCAAGTTGAAGACTGCAAGAAACGAATTTGAAAAAGAAATGGAAAAACTACTCGGTGCAGGGCAATACAAAAGATGGAAAGAAAACAAGTCATTAAGGTCTAAAAAGAAACATTAACATGACACCAACTTACAAAGTTACATTATTATTATCGATTGTTTTTTTGGCCTCTTGCTCCGGAATTGACAAGAATGTACAGGAAACTCTTGACAATATCTCACAGCAAAAACGCAATGAACTATCCGCTTTTATATCGCATTATTCAGGCAGGGGGAATATGTATGATGGAGCAAAGTTCATTGTTGCCAACATGTTGGACAAATATTCGATAATAGGCGGTAGTCCGGATATTTATCATGAATATATAGATTCTGTATATAAGGACGGAACAACTTTCAACAGTCGCAAGGGATATGATTATAAATCCGGTTTCTCTCCGTCTATACTCTCATCGGTAAATGTTCCGGATATTGATTTTGTCATAGTGGACTCATTGACAGAACATTTTGACAATGCTTATAGTGTTTGGGAGGCAACTCCATGGAGGTCATTATATTCCAAAGAACTGTTTGAGAAATATGTTCTTCCATATCGTATAGCGGACGAGCCTCTTGAATACGGATGGCGTAAAGATGCGTATGAGCGTAACAGCCATTATTTGGAATCTTGTAAAGATTCCGGAATAATAGCTGCTTGTACATATATTTACAATAATCTGGATTACCAGACAAACAATCTGTTTTGGGGAGAACCATTGCAGCCTTATTCTGTAAATGTACATTACAGACGTGGCACATGCAGTGATTATGCGGTTTACACGGCAATGGTAATGCGGGCGTTGGGCATTCCCGTCTCTTTGGATTTTGTTCCTTATTGGGGGGATAACAATAACGGTCACTCTTTCAATGCATTGCTTATGCCGGATGGCTCGTGCCTGGGATTTAATAATAAAGACGATTTGAATAACGGCTTGCATCTTTCGGGCAAGGTTCCTAAAGTCTATCGGAGGGAGTTCGAGATACAGAAGAATATAGCCTTATATAAGTATAAGGACGTGGAGTATATTCCGCCATTGTTCGCCGGACATAATATAAAGGATGTGACAGGTGATTATGATATTCCTTTGACTGATATCATGATAAGCCCTGTCATGAATACTCCTCGTTCACATATAGTTTATTTAGCTGTTTTCTCGCCGGTTGGTTGGCGTCCTGTGGCATGGGCGGAATATAAAGGAGGAAATGCCTCTTTCCGTAATGTTGGTACAGGATACACATCGCATGACTCTCCGTCAACCAAAGGCGAAGGTTACGGTGAAGGATGCTTGTTTATACCTGTGTGTTATACAGATACAGAAGATATGTTGCCGTTGGACTATCCTTTCATCTTACTTGAAACAGGAGAAAAACGTAGTTTGATTCCTGATACAACCATGGTTGAAAATGTAGTTGTTGAACGTAAGTTTCCACGTAAAAAAAGGATTATTGAGTTTGCAAAGAAAATGAAAGGAGGTTATTTTGAGTTTTCCAACAAACCTGATTTCTCCGACTCGGAAGTTTTGTTTTTTGTGAATGAGACACCTTCAAGTCGTTTACAAGAAATCATTCTGCCTGAAAATTCCCGGTACAGATATGTGCGCTTTTACAAACGCAGAGGTGGAATTTCCATAGGCGAAATGGGATGCAAGGATGAAACCGGCAATGTTATTCCAGGAAAACCGGTTGCGGATTTTGTTTTGCGGGATGATAAGGAACTTATCAATATATGTGATGGCAATGTGCTTTCATTCTTTGATATTGCCGGACTTGACGATACATGGTTTGGTCTTGATTTTGGAAAGCCTATGCTTTTAAGGGAATTGTTCTTCTGTCCCCGCACTGACGACAATGAGATTTCGCCAGGTGATGTTTACGAGATGTTTTATTGGGATAGGAGATGGAAAAGTCTCGGGAAACAGAAAGCTGATGGACATACAATAACTTATGAAAAGGTTCCACGTAATGCCCTTTTATGGATTCACAATCTCACAAAAGGGCGTGAGGAGCGTCCTTTTACCTACGAAAACGGTAAACAGGTATGGTGGTAATATATTGATAACTTTAATATAAAACAGTAAGAAATCATGTATAGAAAGAATAAAAACATTTATTATAGTTCATTGTTCCTTTTTTTGGGGTTATTCCTGTACATATCTTGTGTTGATGATGTTATAGTACATCCTGACACCTCTGAACAGTCTTATTTAAGTGTCCGTGAGGCAAAGTCTTTCTTTGAAAGCAATTATACATCATCACACAGCAGGAGTGCTTCAACGACCAATGATAGCGGCAGGCTTTCTCCCGGCAATTTTACTCCACTGTGGGAAAAATCCTTTGTAGGTAGCAATAATCATGTCGGCAGTGTGGAAGTCCCTATATCACCTGAGTATAGGTATAAAGCCATACGTTGTGATTTCAAGAATGGCAAGCCGCATGCCTATATTGTAGATGTCAGCCAAAAGCTGATAGTCATGAAGGGCAGACATACAGAAGAGATGACCCAGTATCTTTTGACGCTCATCCCTGACAAAGATTATTATCGTTCACATAAAGGTAACATATCAAACAACTTTCATCATACCGGAGAAAAGAACGGCTACAGCGGACTGGCTGTTTATACGCATGTATTTACGTCGAAAATTATGGCAGTGGGCAAATATCATGACGGTATTCTTGTTTCCAATGTTTTTCTGCCTTCAGGTAAAAAGACTGCTGAATCTCGAATATCTGCTGCAAAGGCTTTGTTAGACGGCATACGTATTCCTAAATTCAAACTCTCAGCCAGCCGTTCATTTGGCGAAGAGGAAATTGAAATACCGGGGTGCATGTTTTGCGGTCAGGATGCATGTGAATGTCTTGCGATAGTGGATGAATGTCAATGCGGCAATTGTGACCAATGTGGGTACAGTTCCTGTTTTTGGTGTGGAATGGATCCTTGCGTATGCGACATGTATTGTCCATGGTGTGGAATGGATCCTTGTGAGTGTGATGATATTTCTTCCGGTTGCGGATATTGTGGTGATACAAACTGCAACGGTGAGTGTCAGGATAGTGGTGGAAATATCGGCGATATTGATGAAGATGAAGATGAGAAAATAATAAACGCCAAAGACTTGTTTAGAAATTCAAATATGACGGCTACGAACTGGCAGATTATAAACAATATGCTTAACAAAATAATGGAAAACTGTATGGGAAATGCCTTGGTTGCCGGTCTGTATGCCGCCCTTAATGGGGCAACGTTGAGCATACAATTTTCCGAAAGTGGCGGTGGCGGATTCCACTTTGACGGTCAGACTTCAGGTATCACTATTGGAATGAATTCCGTAGAAAGCAATGTTCTTTTCCACGAGATGTGGCACGCTTACCAGGCATATCAGGAAACACAGTCGTCATTTAAAGCTTCATTGTTGAATCAGGAGATAGAGGCGCATTATGCACAGTATCTTTATCTGAATTCGCTACCTGAATATAAAGGAAGTAAATGGGAAAAGGGATATGAAAACACTGAACGTTTAAGAGGAATAAAGGTAATAACCGGCTACATAGACAGTAAAGGGAACTTGAAAAAGAATGCTGACATAGACTTGTTTGATACCTATATAAATTATAGGCTTATTCCTATCTTCCATTCAACTAAAGGCTATGAAAATTATCAATATGATGCCAACCGTAATATCGTAACTAATTTTTCAAATATTCAAACTTTAACTATAGATTGCTAAGTATGAGAACAATTTTTTTATTACTATTTATCAGCCTGTTTATGGTTGATATTTCAGCCCAGACAAATTACTACAGTCAGGACAAGACTTTTTATGAAGAAGGGTATACTTACCAATGTGACGTGACAGAAGGAGCAGGGCTTGTGAATCTTTATAACAAGGATAGCAAGTACATTTATGTCAAGCAGATAAACAGACATACAGGAGAGAAAATAAGTAGAGAGGAGGAATTTTTAAGCGAATTTGAGGAAGAAACATGGACAAAACCGAAATGTCGTTCAATAGTGAACAATGCATTCTCTTCTGACGAAAAGCAGCGTGTAAAGGGAGAGGAACTTATAATAACAATGTATATAGATCCTGATACTGGGAAAGTAGCAGATGTAGAATTTATTTTTACGAATTTCAATCCGTATGCCACTATCCCTATATCGGTATATCGTAAAATAGAGGTTGAAATAAAAAAGAATATCTGGTTTAAAATAACACCTGAAGGCAAGAAAAGAAATTATATAATGCTTTGGTGGGGTCAGGAACCGAAGTTGTGAGGTTTCTGAAATATGCCATAGGATGTGCCGGTTATGTAAATAGAACTGTGTCAAACTTTCAAATTGTCATTTCTCCAGTCTAATATTACTTTTAATATCGTTGATTTTCAAACATTTATCCGAAAGTAAAATTAGAGAGAATCAAGTTTGTCAAAGATTGACACAGTTTGAATTACGGTCTCCATGTTTCTTCCTACCCTCTTTTCTGTTGTTTAGGCTTTTCCAAAATGTCACATATAGCGACTCGCTGTCCTCCACGTATAAGTTTGGGCAGATAGGTATCAAGGGCATGATGAGGGAAACCTGTCTGTTCCTTGAATTTACAGTTCGAGTGTTTGCTCAGCGTGATTCCTAATATTTCAGATGCTATTTCAGCATCTTGTTTATACATCACATAGAAGTCACCTATACGAAGCAACAACAACACATCTGGATGCTTGGCTTTCAGGTCGTTCCACTGGTTTTGTATGGCTTTATCCGCTTGTTCTTTTTCATGTTGAGCGATAGTCCGATTCCATCGTTCTAAGTATTTCTCCATCACCTCAATATCAAAATCGTCTATGTTACATACGGATGATGAACGTAGTTCAGAACCAGGCACGATTTTTCTATTATTCAGTACTGCCGAAATTATCGCTCTCATCACTCTCATTTCTTCTATTTTTTCCATATCGTTCACATTTAGGGATTTAAAAAAATTTATTTTGGTTTGTAAGAGTCATCATTTTTACGGATTTTCGTTTCCGTCAAAGCGAGCTTTTTTTTAATATTCCGTCATGTTGTCGTCACCTTGTTTTTACGTGCTTCAATAAGTTGCGGTCTGATATGACAGTACGGCAAGTAATCGACAATGATATTTTTTAGAATACCCAGATTGCGGAAGTCTGCTGAAAAATATCTTCGTCGATAGCGAGTGACCGAGCGTTGCTTGCTATCTGTCAAGACTGCTATACCTTTGCACAGTAAAAATCTGAGGTGACAGTATGACGGATTCCGTTTATACGGATAAATAGCGAGCTTCTGACAATAGGAAAACGAAATGGAGGAATGTACTTCAGGAAAAACCTTGCCGAAAGGCAATTGAGAAACGTCATGGAATAGTGACCAAAGGGAGCCATGCAGTGACTACCGCTGTGGCTGATACCGCTTGCGGTGTCGGCTCTTGGGTGAGAGACACAGCTGTAGCGGACACTCGTGCACACGATGCGAAAAAGCACTTGCAGACATAGGTTGTTTAGGCGAAGTCTAAGTTCCGTGTCGGAAAATGCGGCATCATGCGCATGAGTGTCCTTCTTGCCAGGCTCCAGTTTTCCTGCAAGCTTGTCGAGTAGAAATAAGCGGAGTCAAAGGGACAAAATAATACAGCCGCTGTCTTAATGGGGCGAGTGGAGGAAAGAACCATTCAATGTTAGCTCATCTGTAGACAATCCTCCTTAATTAATGCGTGGGCAGTTCACTATACGATTTAACATTCGCCATATGTTGATCAACTTTGTTTAATAATTCACAAAAATCCGTAAAAGACCATCCTCTATCAGGTCTTTTTCTTATATTTGAATATAGATTTCATATATGAAATCTATATTGTAGAAAGTTGGCAAAAAAAACGAACATATTGTAAAGGGTATGATTTCTGATTTTAATTATAATGTTATAAATCAGAAAGAGATAATCGAATTGCTACATTCGGTTAGGAAGGTGTATGGTTTCACCAATTACAGACTTGCAGATTTTATTGAATACATTGAGGATATATGTAATGTTGAAGAAGTCAGTTCTGCTAATGAACGTATGTCTGTTATCCCATTATATGCAAAACCTAAAGCTGATATTTATGACTTGGCGGCGGCATCATCGAGATCATCATATTTTAGTTTCTATACTGCCATTACAATACATGGTCTGACTCTTCAGTTGCCTAAGCATATATATATGACTAACGAGCGTAACAGCTATATCAAGTATGATAATACGTTAAAGCAGGAGACGATAGATGCAGCATTTAATAAGAAGCCGAGGCAAACTGCAAATATAAGGACTATCCAGAACTATAAACTTCACCTAATAAATGGTCAGTCAAATAACAGGCTTGGTGTAGCTCCATTTCGTGACTGTTATTTCGTCACAGATGCTGAGAGAACTATTCTTGATTCTGTTGCACGACCTTTTTATGCTGGTGGTGTAACCCAGGTTCTTGAAGCAGTTGTCAACGCAAAGAATATAATAGATATTGATAAACTTGTCTATTATTATAATCAGATGCATTATATTTATCCTTATCATCAGGCTTTGGGCTTTTATCTGGAAAAAGCAGGATATGATAATCAGGCACTTGTTCCTTTTCTTAAAATGAAACAAGTGCATAAATTCTATCTTACTTATAACATGAGATTTATTGAATTTGATCCCCGTTGGAGTCTTTTTTATCCTCGTGGATTCTAAAAGGTTCTATAAGGTTCTTGACGAAATCAAAATAATAGTCATAATCCTTTTATTTTGAGTTTTCTAAGTAACCAGTTGACGAAAATAAAATAGCGCATATGTAACTCAGACAACGGGTATTACGCATGTCTTGCGAGAAAGCCCATTCCTTTAGGTATGGGATGAATCGTCGTCCGTCTCACACTTTCTTCTGGTCTTCGATATACCTCACGATGGACACCATTGCCTTTGACTATGCAATTCCCGCTATTAGGGCTCGCTCGGGACTTTCACCCGTTAGACAATGCTCATGCCGAGCGTACTAAAAAAAGCCATTCCAACACCTTAATCGTAAGGTATCGAAATGGCTTATTAAATAAAGATGATTTTGTATTTATCTGGACTCAGTTTCCATCACCTTTTTCAATTTTTCTGCAAATTCAAGATAATCTTGTAATTTGTTTCTTGTTCCACGGGTAAAATTGGAGTTTTCATCCTCTTTCATATAACCGGATAACTCTTTTTCAAATTTTTGAATGTAATAATTCAATCTCCATAAAGCGAGGTCTTTTCGCCCTTCCAAATAGTATGCAATGGGTAATCCCCTATAACACCAATCTTCTAACTTGGAGTAAATAAAACCACTTTCCATTTCTGCGATCAAATTTTTTCTGTCCGATATATAGTCCATATAGGGAATGGCTTTTTCAACAATCGCTTGTGTCATATCGTCTATTTGTGGAATTATATCTTCCTCTTTTCGGAATCTCCAGCATAAATCATCAGTTCTCACAATGTTGAGTAGCATAGTATAAAAAGTATTATAGGTATAATGGGGGGAAGGCCAATGTAAATCAAAATACTTTCGCTTCAAATTGAATTCGTCCTTATAGCCTACTGCAATCCCTGGATATATAGCTTTTACACCAGGATGAAAATAGGTGGGAGGAAATTCCATTCTTTGCCACACATTCTTGCTTATATCTCTAGTGAAACAGTTTCCACTTCGTTTTACAAATCCATACGGTGCAAAACGTTCTGCTAAAACTTGTATAATTTGTTTTTGTAGTTCTTTCATTTTTTATCATTGATTAGTTGAATTGAATTTTATAGAAATCATATATTCTAAGTGAGATAAGGCTATATGAATCTAATAAGCAAATTTAAAAATAATGTCTGTAAATTACAATATATTTATCAGTATATTTCCCTCCTACCAAATTGTTGAAGGCTGGTACCTTTTTTGCATTATCCCCAATAGGAATAAAAGGTGGAGTTTGCTTTCGCATTATGGGGATGTTGATTTTTTGGTTAGGAGTCATTCTTGCTGTAGGTCCATTCTTTACTTCAAACAAATACAGATATTCGCCTTTTTTCCCAACAAAATCAAAACGGTTACATACTCCATTCAATTTTACTGTAACTTCTGTTTGATAAACAATCCCTCCGTCTGCTTCAAATTCAGCGATAGCCCTATCGACTCCCTCCTTACCTTTCTGGTATGGAGTAAGTCGTTGTGCCTGTCCTGCTGTACTTGTCGGTTCTGAGTTCTTAGGCATAGCATCCGGCACAGAGCTTAATGCTCCGGTTTCTCCAACAGGTGTATTCTTCCAAGAGAACATTCCTCTTCCCTGCGCGATGGCATTTCCGTGCCAGAAGTTCTGTCCTTTGGCGATGGCTATTCCTCCCCCAAAGACTCCTCCTAGTGCGCCTCCACACATCGCTCCGGAAAAAGCCCCCATAGTCCCGTTTCCCAATGCATTGAGAAAACCTCCTCCTGCCATGAGTGTATTTCCTGTTCCGAGCGTGAATCCTGAAGCGGCTCCTCCCACCATTCCTGAAATCGCTCCACCGATAAATCCTGCCCCTCCGACAGCTCCTCCGACCAGTGGTCCCAGTGCCCCTGCGGCGGCTCCGACACCGAAGTATCCAAGAAACTGTCCAAAGTTACTAATATTATCCCAATGTGTTGCAACATTGATGGCTCCACCTATAATGGCTCCCGCTATAATCCATCCGATAACTTCCCCGTTCTTGTCCACATAGCACAGGGGTCTGTTCATACAGTATCCGTACCTGTTCATAGCCTGTGTAAAGTCGGGCAGCTGTACATAGGGGTCAGGACTCAGGAATCTTCCCAGTATCGGGTCGTACAGTCTCGCATTCATGTGGATCAGTCCGAATCCGTCCAGGTGTTCGTGTCCCGTAAACCCTCTTCCTGTCATCAGGCTTGGCGCTTCTGCACCGGTATAGATTTCCTGTGTGTCGGGGTCTCTCCTGCTTCCCCATGCATCGAAGCTGTTTTCCTCGATGATGTTTCCTTTGTCGTCCGCCACCTGCAGGATGCTTCCCAAATAGTCACGGTGCAAAAAGCGGATATCGGTTTTCCCTTCTTTTTTGACGAGAAGTGCAGGCGCTTCGTAACAGTCTCCTCCTACATAGAGCCTTTCCTCCGTTCCGCTGCTGTCGCAATGGGCTTCATAGTTCCCTCCGAGGTAATACCTTGTGTATACCGTCTTTCCCTCTTCGGCCATTCTCATCCGTACCCTGTCGAACTGAGCATTGTAGGTGAATTCCGCCCTTCTGTTTCCTTCCTCTATCCATGCGGGTCTGTCTGCGGCAGTATATCCCACCTGCAGTCCGCTGTGTATGCAGGCTTCCTTTTCCGGTGTGTTTCCTGTAACGGCGTAGGGTCGGTTTGGGTTGGTGTATACCATTTCTCCGGCATCCCCTTTCCGTACGATGTTTCCGTCGGGTGTGTATTCCACCTTTTTCCCGGCGTAGAGGGTCAGTCTCTGCAGGGTATCGTATTCAAATAGTTCCGTCCTGTTTCTCAGAGCATCCTGTCTGCTCTTCAGGTTTCCGTTTGCGGCATCAAATTCGTATCGCTGGTCCATCAGTACCTTTCCGTCGCCGTACAGGATACGTCTTGCGGTAGGAAATCCCCATTCATCGAATTCGTACCTTCTGTCGTATTCCCCGGTAGCGATTCGGGTAAGCTGTCCGTGTCTGTCCTCTTCGCCGTAGCTGTATACACAGGTGCCGTCGTCCAGATACACTCCGGTCAAGATGCCGTTTCTGTAAACCAGCTGTTCGGTGCAGAGCTTTCCGTACTGTGAAGAATAGGAGATGGTAGAAAGCATTCCGTCTTCTGTATATCCGTATGTCTTCTCCAGCCAATATCCTTCGGGTGCTTCTTTCCTGATGTTTTCCACCCTTCCGTACGCATCGTAGGTGTAGTAGGTGGCAGTACCGTTGTCTGAAACGATGGAGAGAAGCAGGTCTTCGTCTTCAGCATAGGTATATGCAGTGGTAAAGTCGGGGTGTATCAGTCTGGTGATACGTCCGTACCGGTCATATTCCTTTACCACCTGTCTTCCGTCGGCATCGGTTTCCCTGAATACGTTTCCTTCCTTATCATATTCGGTTCTTCGTATTCCTGCACTCGGATCCTTGATGGCAGTCCGTCTTCCATATTCATCGTAGTAGAACCTTGTCTGTACACTGTCTGATGCTACTATTACGAGCGGCTGTCCGTCCGCCCGGTAGAAATAGGCGATATTTCCCCCTTCATCGGTAGCGCTTGTCATCAGTCCGTCCGCACTGTACTGTCGGATGTGTCGTATCCCGTTTTCTGTGAGGGTATCTGTCAAGGCTCCGTATGCACACGAGTCCACTTTTCCGGATGCATAACGTGTAGAGGTCTTCCGGTCATAGCGGTCGTAGGTATAATGATTCCACAAGGCAGGAATACTGTCCTTGTCCGGCAGGGATTCTCTGACAAGCAGTCCCGTTTTCGTGTCATACACCTTGTCCGTCTTCAGTTCCTTTCCGTCGAAACGTGTGGTTGCGGTACGTACCTCCCGTTTCAGGGCATCGTAGTAGGTCTTGACGAGTGGCTTTCCGGTTTCTGCTACGGTTACACAGAACAGTCCGGGTTCTTCGGGGCGGCTCCATGTGGTTACGGCCTGTTTCTTTCTGCCGTCCGGGTATGTGGTCGTCAGAAGGTTTCCCCATTCATCATATTTATACTGTGTGGTTCTTCCCTTGTGGTCTGTATCGCTCAGGGGGAGTCCGGTTGCTTCATCGTAGCGGTGTGTTACGTGAAATCCCATCGGGTCTGTTTCCCTGACGAGCTGTCCGAGGTCATTGTATTCAAGCTGGGTCGTCAGCCATTGGTCGGATTCGTAGTTACATTGTGAATGGCTTGTCATTTGCCACCGCGTATCGTATTCAAACTTTTCCTGTAGGGATTTCTTTCCGTTGATACGCTCGATTCTGCTTACGGGCAGGTATCGGTCGTCGTAATCGATATGGATAGTCTCTACGAAAAGAGAATCATCCCGCAACTTTCGGGTTTCCACAGAATCACGGACTCCTAACATATACAACGAACCGTCATCTACATTCCGGTAGCTGTACGAAGTCTGTTCGGTATAATGTCCGGACGAAACGGAAGAGTGCAGCATCTGTCCATAGTCGTTATATTCATATTTTCCTATCGTAGTAGTTTCGTTCAGGACATTTTCTGTGGTTTCCTGTTTCAGTGTCAGCAATGCGATTCTGTTGGACTCCCTTTTCAGATCATATATTCGCTTAATGGTATCTGTGGGAGTAGATTTTTCCACTTCACTGCCCAGTAACCCTATATCGTAGGTCGAGGTCATGGTACGGCCGTTAACCGCATCTTCTGTTTCTATCTGTTGAAATCCTCTAAATCCCATTCCGGTACGGTGAAATACCGCATTGGTGTATTTATAGCATTCCCACGACAATGTCCGGTTGTTTTCGGTGTTCTTAATCCATGTCGGCACAAACAGATGGGGGTTAATAATGACATAAGGATATCCTACATACTTGATAGCCCACGGACTCTGGACATACCGTGTGGCATTGGTCGTCATAATGTCCACATAGGCATGGTTGGAGTTTACCCCATGGCTGTCGGTCAGGTTATGCAGCATTCTCGCTTCCTGTTCGTTGTGGGAGTAGTTGTACACATGCAGTTTCTCATTGTCCACACAAATCAGTCCTCCCGACCAATAATAAGACTGGGCTACATTGGCTACAGCAAACTGAGCTGTCAGATTATCTAAATATTGGGTAGAACGCATATTGGGAGTCTGGCTGATTCTACCGTTCTCGTTCAGATATACATCCACTTTTCCTCGCTGGTTGCGCAACAGGTCTGGAAGTCCGTCGCTGTCTACATCCACTAGCATGAAGTTCAGTCCCACCGTTTCGTGGAAACAATAGAACAGTTCTTCTGTGTGTACCTTAAATCCGGGGTTTTCCGCACTGTACGAAGAGTTTCCTGTAGACATTAGGAAAAGCCACTGTTTGCCATTTTCCACATTCCAGTCGAATGTAATCAGAGTACGGTCCGGAGTATGGGGATCAACGTGGCATACATTACCCGAAGCGCCTTCGTAATATTTGTATCCGCTGGCACTGGTACTTTTCAGATTGTTTTCATTGTTGCAGGCTCCATGACAGATTCCGTCACCAAAATGCTTGAATCCTTCCTTGCAGTGTACCCGGCGAGGACCTAATATGATATCGATGTTTCCGTCCGCATTCATATCCGCCAACATCAGTTCACGGTCTCTGTTGTTGCTTCCTTCAAAATTGAAGTGCATGATGTTGATGTCATTTGAGTAGGCCAGTTGCTTGAAACCGTTACCGGTAAACTCATAAACATAAGTACCGTTGACATTAATCAGGCAAATATCCGTCTTTCCGTCTCCGTTGTAATCCATTGGAATCAGGCGGTCGGCATACAGTGCACGAGAATCCACTTGATAAAAGGTAAAATCAAAGCATTCGTTGTCATAAAGTACCTTTCTGCTGTCCAGATCGACCAATAAGGCGCGGGAGGGGTATTTGTCATGGTCCGGATTGTAGCAGCTCGAAATAGCCAAGAGTTCGATTTTTCCATCACCGTTGAAATCACCGAAAATACATTGGCGTTCGTGTACATATCCTTCTTGCTCCGGATAGGCATAATCCTTATGGAGAGCTGGATTTATCTGACTGTCATAGACGGTTACTTTCAACGTATCCTTATGTAAGAATTGAGGTATTAGCTTTTTCTTCTTGATATAGTTGATTTTCACCAATTCATCCACACCATTTCCATCAATATCGACAGCTTCCAACTGCCTAAATCCTTTTCCAGCGGTAAAGACTACAGGTTCGATAAACTGATCGCTCAAGTCCTTGTAGACCAGCAGTTCTTGCGTTTCATGATATTCGCCCTGATTAGGAATTGGATAGGTTATCAGTCCGTCGCTATTGGAAGTCTTACTGAATTTTCCTCTTGATATGACAAGAGAAGAATAGCCGGTTTGTCCTTGTTGCGAATTGTGGAAGTATTTGGACAGATAATGAGTGTGATCGCTCAAGAACTCAATGCTGCGTCCGTCTCCATAGCCGAAGCGTAGGGGACTCAGGCGGCGGTGGTGAGAAGTTTCGCATTCCAAACTGTCCGGTAAGTAGACTCCACTGTTTTGATAGCTAATCCGGTATCGGCGCCAGAGATTACCCTTGTAAAATGAAGAGACAGTCTCCAATAGTTTACTATATTTGAATGATTTTCCATCTGCATAGCGTGTGATACCGTTTGGTATGTTACGATAATTGAATACAATGGAGTCATTGTACACTCCCTGAGCTTCTCCATAGCGGATTGTCCGTATGTAAGGCAGATTGTCTGCCTGCATGTAGGTGTACTGTATCGTACGCCCTTTGCGGTTGGTGTACGAAGTCATTACATAACTGAACGGGGCTTGTGGAGAATTTTCAAATACGGCTGTATTCCCATCCGGATAGTGTACTTTCAGACGGCTTTCCGATTCTCTGTTTACTCGTATGAATCCTTGTTCGCTTTGCCAAGTGCCGGTGCCGGTTTTGATTAGTCGCATGCCGTCCAGCATCAGCTTGTCGTCTTGCAAGGAGAGAGGAGTGGCTTTCCCATCGTAATAGATGCTTCCGGATACGTGAGTAATACCCGAGAGTCCACTGATATTCCATCCATATCCTAATGCCGTTTCACGCTGTTGGCTATTGTACATAAAGGACAGATGGGGTTGAAACTCTTCTGTGTCAGGATGCACATCGATAGGGATGGTATAACTGACAGCACCGCTTGGAGTAAGGCTGTATTCTACCGGTATTTCGCCGACATCATACTTCTTGCTGTCACTGTTTGATACAACTGCCACTTGTGCCTTGCCGGAAAGGCTAAGCAGGAGAGCGGTTGCCATTATCATTATCTTTTGTGTTATGTGATTCATATTCATTTGTTTTTTTGAATGGTTTTTACTCTGTTTCCCGATTCATCGTATTGGTATTGTATTGGACTATAGTTCGGCTTTTCTGGCTTCAATTCGGGTTCGTCAGGAATACTGGGTACTAAATCCGCTATTACAGTGGTTTGGATGATTCCATTGGGAATGGAACTATTGGAATACTTGTAACCTGCTGTAACAATGTAATAGGTGCCTGTAGATAGATTGGGGATACTTAAGTAGGCTTGACCTGAGAAAGCCCTTTCCGGCATACCCAGACTGATGGGATCAAAGTCAGGGTCCATGAAATCATGCTCTTCGAATGTGGCAACCCATTTGAATGACAATTCTCCTTCCGACCAGTCTTCTGTTTCCCCTTTTTGTGTTTTCCTCAGGACATGAAGAGTGGTATAACTAGGTCCTGCCGAATAGTCTGTTTTCCAGTTATGGATGATAAGATTTCCCGGTAAAGGCAAGTCGAGCTGATAATAAACAGCCTTTCCTTGTGTATAGCTATATTCATTTCCTTGAAGGGGAATATAACGGAAGTTGTAATAATAATGTTTCACAGATGGCTTTTCGCCTGTATTGCGTTTGTCAGTAAATATAGACCTGTTACCGGATAAGACAACCGGGATGGCATCATTGAAGAATGTACCGTATTTTTCTATTGTTTGTGCCTGTACTGTCATACCGTAAAGAAAAGTCAGTACAATGAGCTGAATGCGTATGAGGATAGTGTGTTGTTTCATATTTTACTTGAACTGATTAGGCTATGCCATGCTTCCCGAAGAAAGATATGGCATAGCAGTTATTTGACTCAATTTTATTGTTCGCTTACATCGCACTTCCGCCCAATGCGCCTAACACGGCAGATGCTACTGCGATGATTACTTTCAAAATGGTGTCCCATACACCTTTCTTCATTGCCATAATTATCTCCTTTCTTTAAATAGTAAATAAATGTGTTCGTTTTGTCGTTTCAAGCTTGATGACAGTGCAAAAGTATGTCTTTTGTTTTAGTTTTGTGTACTAAACATACAGAAACCGTTAAACTTGTTTTTCATTATCAAACAAACGCATCATCTCTGCCGAAATTTCGGCATTCGGACTCCTGCATTTTTTTTCGCTTCCGCAGTATGCTGGCACGTATCTTTTCTAATGCACGTAGAATAAGTTCCATGCGCAGAAGGGAGTCATCTATCTCTGTAATAACAAGTAGCGTTCCGTCTTTTTCAGCATGTCTACATTCTTTTCTGTACTGCCTACTTCGCTTCTTACGACACTCTTTGCAGTATTTGTCGAAGATTTGTGTACGGTGATTGAAGTAGAAGTTCTCGGATGGAAGCTCACGTTTGCAACATGCACAAATGCGAGCAGATGTAATCGCTGTAATCATGGCTATTAATTGATTATTTGTCGAAAATAATTTGATTTATTAAAACAATAAGCTATATTTGTCTATGCAAATATAAAACTGTTTTCATAATTAAAACAATAAACTTCACAGTTTAACCCGAAAAGATGGATGCACTGTTCAACGTAACTGATATAGTGAAGCGAGCCAAAGAGGTCATGGGCTTTAAAACAGATGTAGAACTCGCCAATTATTTAGGAGTGTCGCGTTCTACATTAAGCAATTGGTGTGCAAGAAATAGTATCGACTTTCCGCTACTATTGGAGAAGATGAAAGAAGTGGACTATAACTGGTTGCTGGTGGGAAAGGGAACTCCTCACCGCAACACACAGCTTTGCCAGTTGGGAAGGTATACCGGAGAGGTGGAAACGATATACATTTCGAAAACACCGGAAATGAAGGACGACCGGTTTGTGAAGTTGTATGATGTGTCGGCAGCCGCCAACCTGCGTACAATGCTAATGAACCGCAACCAGTATGTGGTGGGAAAGATTGTAATACCCAATATGTCTTCATGCGACGGGGCGGTGTATGTGAGCGGAGACAGTATGTATCCGCTGCTGAAATCGGGAGACATCATAGGTTTTAAGGAAATCAGTGATTTTCATCATCTTATCTATGGAGAAATGTATCTGGTATCGTTCTGCCTGGACGGTGATGATTACTTAGTGGTAAAATATGTCAACCGTTCAGAAGTGTCGGGTTGCATTCAGTTGGTTAGCTATAATCCGCATCATCAACCAATGGATCTACCAATAGAGAATATTCAGGCGATGGCTATCGTGAAGTTTTCTATCCGTAAGAATATGATGTAAAACGTTTTCAATGTCGTGGCAATCACTTTAATTCAAAAAGGCGTGGGTAGCTCACTTGTCATATCCGCAGAAGGGCATTACAGCGATAAATGATTTTTTCTCTTTTCGGTCTGCAAGGAAACGAAGCCCGATACAAAAAAAGCGTTTGATTCTTTGTTCAAACGCTCGTCATGTCAGTCAAACAGCTTCAGCTGTCTTCTGTTTTCCTCCTCTTCACGTTGCAGCTGCCGTGCCTTTTCCATTCTGTTTTTCTCATAACAGACGATGCTTTCAAGCTCTGATAGCATGTGCCTACGTCTTTCGTCCTCCTGCTCGTCAAGGAACAGCATGGAATGTTTGTCCCTCATTTCAGCACTCACCCTGACCATAGACTTGACGGTCGCTATCAAAGACGTGGGAATCCGAATTGTTTTAGACGGACACCGAACATCCATGCGTGGACGACCTGCGCCATCACGCTTTCCTCCACTCTTTTCTTTTACTCCAGACATCGCTTTTTATATTCGTCTAATGATATTTTATATAAATCAAGATGTTTCTCCAAAGCGTCTAAACTCAAATCTAATATATTAATTTGATATTTCAACGCCTGCACTTCTGAGTCTGAAAATGAATATTTCATTAATTGAAGTACTGTAAAAAGTTTTGTAGAATCTACTCTTTCTTTTAATGCATTAGTTAATCCCTTGAAAGATTCATAATCAGATTGAAATGCTGTCGCTAAACGAGATTCAAATATTTTCCGAGCCCTATCTATATTTATCGCATTAACTTTAATATCAATGCCGTAAGAATACATCTGCATCTGAGAATTAAGTTGTTCTAACTCATATTTCGCTTTCAGGAATGCGAGTTCATGTTGGAGAGAATCAACTCTCTGTTCGAGAGTCGGTTTTTCTTCTTGTTGGTTTTTGGACTGCGCCATAACAGCGGTGAATGAAACGACAAACAAAAGCAAGCAAAAAAACTTCTTCATAACAATAGTATTTTATTACGTTATTTATTTCTAAAATTATTACGTTATTTATTTCGTATGTTATAATGTTCGTTATTTATAACAAATGTACATTTGAACATTATAACAAATGTGCACAACCAAGTTATGACAAACGAACAATCAACAGCACACCAGACTATCCATCGAAGCCTCCTTGATATACGTATCAATGAACACCTCGATAGCTTCGGGCAAGTTCGGGAACAACACAAAGGAAACTCCCTCGATGGATTGCAGACGGAACGCCAAAAGACCTATCTCGCTTTCGCTTTCAAGCTCTTTCTTCCAGAACGAGTTCACCGCCTTATTCATGCTCGACACGTAACGGACGACAGATATAGGACTCCACCCCTCTAAAGATAGTACAATTTCTTCTCCTAACTCTCGCACTTTAAAAGATTTCGCATTTTCAGTGCAGGATGAATAATGAGCCAAGAAGCAAAGCGTTTGGAGAGGATTCCGTTTTGCGTGCAGCATAATCTTCTTCTCCTTTACTTTCGGAAAGATATGGGTCAGGACAAGAGGGTTTGCGGAAGCGAGAAGAAGAGCATGACAGTTCTCTTCTTTCTCCAACAGGGACAGCTGATATGGCGACCATGTGACATGAACGGTATCACTTTCCTCCCCTATTTCAGCGATACCTACAGTATCGTAGAACACCAGGCTGCTTTCACCCTCACCGTCAAACTGGAAGAAGTTGACAATCTTTTCAGGGTTTTTCAGGTTATAGAGAAAATACCCTTCATACCCTGAGACATGCCGCTTCTTCTTGGCACTGTCAGAACCGGACGCTTCGACATCGAACAGATAAGTAAGAAGCTGCTCCCTTGTACACTCGTTTTTCAGAGAGAACTCAGGAACCCTCTCCTTCAGATTGTTCGGTTTTACACCAAGGACTGCGGCAAGCTGATAAGCCGTCAACTCACGGAAGTATTTCAGATCGACGCAGGACACGGAAAATTTCTTAGGCGAGTACACTATGTATTCGCAATCGTTAATCTCATAGCGGAGCATGAAATCACCTGTTTCAAGCGGTTGATAATCATGCAGGACTTCACTGTAGTTCATGATTCATTCAAAAGACGTTAGACAAAAATCATATAGACATACCACGAGGGCGTTTCTTTTTCTTTTTCTTCGGAGAGAACTCATCATCGTGCCTATCCCTCTTCTTTCCGTCATCCTCTAAGATGTTTCCGAGTCCGCCAGTCATGTAAAGAATTTCCTTTTCGGCAGATGGAGAGGAAAAATGATTTGCTATAGGGACGAAGGCTGCACCTTCATCTACTTTCGGAGAGTAGAAAGACTGGATATTGGCGTAAGTCAGCTTGCGGGACAGGTCTGAACCGGCGAAAGAAACAGGTTCATCGACATCAGTCATGGTAAAAGTCAGACCATAAGCACCTTTCCGATTGGAGCGTTCTTTGACCTCCACATGATAATCTTCCGACAGCTTAGTCTTAAAATCATCATAGCTCGCCGTTGTGTTGAGTGTATGGAAGACTGCCGTATAAAGAAAATGCTTCTGCTCGTCAGGAGTAATTTTCCGCTTGTCAAAGCCCATGCTGCCCCATCGGTATTTCAAGGGAAGCGACGTGTCTTTCACGTAAAAGCTCATTTCCTTGATGCCATACACATAATGCGACTGTCCCTTATCGCTGACAAGACGCATGTAAACTCCCTGTTCGGCAAGCTTGTCTCGAAACTCCTGAACAGAACCGGAACGTTCGTATGTTTCATCTAAGACCTGCAGCAGCTCATCCTTGTAGAGCGGATTGAAGAAGCCTTTTTTTGAGAGTACGGCAAGCGTTCTTTCGTAGAGGTCATCACCCAATAATGTTCTCCACTCTGAGTTTGACCAACGGTTCTTCTCATCTGAAAACATATCATAGTTTTCAGATTCTCTCAACAGCGAGAGGAGTTCAGTCTTTGCGGAATAGCTGCGAAGACCTTTCTTCAGGGCTGTATCAAAGTAGTATTGGCGATGCAGATGCTCTCCCAAAGTTATCTTCTCCGCTTCCTTGTTGCCTTTAAGTGGTTTGAGCTTATACTTCTCTTCCAGTTCACGCATGATGGCGAATGACTTAAAGCGGCTGAAATTATCGGAAATGCTATTCCCGGAAAAGTCAACGCGAGTGGCGATAATATGCACATGCGAATGGTCATTGTCGTTGTTCCTGATAATGGAATAGCAGGAATCCCCATACCCCATCCGCTCGATATACTCCTTTGCCAAATCTAAAAACTTATCATCGGAAAGCCTTTCTCCCTCCGGTGCGCTAAGTACAAATTCAATGAACGGCAGCTTGATTCTGTCATTCATCCCTGCGACAATACACATGTTTTTGTACATGTCGTCAAGCTTATCACAAGATGAATTATACAGCTCACGCCCGACACCATTCTCTATTTTACTCAACTGATAATTGATTTTATGGGATAATTTATCAGATGAAAACGATTGTAAAATATGCGCAATCATAGCAATTTTTTCGCAATAACATTAATATCATCAACCAATTTATTTATGTCACTCAAAGAAGAAATCACGTTTTCATCAAAAGGCAGCATATTGATATAATGCGCAATCTGATTCAGGTTCGTCCCGATTTTCTTCATCTGAAAAACCATCTGCACATCCGTTTTAGACCGCAGCGTTTCAGAGAGCAGAAGATTTCTGGCGAATACAGAAAGGGTTACACCGGCAGAATTGGCACGCTCTAAGATAAGGCGTTTTTCCTCCTCCGTAACCCTCACTTTGATGAACTTTGTTTTGTTTGTCCTTTCCATAACAGTCAGTATAAAATATGTGAGCAAAGCGAATATCGCCGGCAGCTCGGCTGTCGCAAGTTGGATTTTGTGTCCACAAAATCACACCTTGCGTACACAAAGGTAGAAATAAAAAACAAGATATGAAAACATCGGGGTAAAAGCTGCGCTATACTTCCGGAA
>ULUS01019954.1_pt1 | contig 21117 bp, 18 predicted proteins | sample 1958761 | NCBI WGS metagenome assembly ULUS01 (sample SAMEA4835767, study PRJEB28245) | human gut metagenome | biome: gut microbiome; material: fecal sample | place: Denmark | collected 2008
CTATGCGTCTACGACTGAAAGAATTAAACGACAATCCCTAATTTATTAAAAGTTATTATAAGATTATACCCTTTCGGGTGTAAATATAAGCGAATGTTCTTGTGCTACACCCGAAAGGGTATATTTTTAGGCAATCATTGTTAATCAATCATTGTTCTGTGTGTAAGCACAGCTATCGTTGAAAAAGTTTTATCTTAGCAGCACCATGTGCTTGATGACCAATCGTTTATATTGTTTCTTGAAATCGTCGGGAAGAAACGATTGGTCAATGAGGTCAAGCCATTTGATGAGCGCTTTGCGAAACTTCTTCGCAATGTTTTCAACTACCTTTTCGCTTATGCCAGAGCCGAGGATGGCTTTCTCAAAGTCGCGACGCACGATGCGGCTCTTTTTGCCGTTGAGCGTCAACGCCAACTCTTCCTTGTCTTCAGGCATGACGATGGCTGTTGACAGCAGGTCGTAGGCAGGGGTGAGACAGTGGCCGAGGGAGGTGTTATAGAGCGAGAAGTTTTTAAGGTGCATGTCGGCATTGCCCGTGATCCACGAGAAGATCACCACCTCCCAGAAGTTGACAAGGTCCAGTTGTGGCATGGCCGAATATTTTTTTATTAGCTTTGCCACCTGTTCGTAAGAGCCTTTATACTTATACTCAGTAAGGCGTTCCGACAGCTGGCACATGTCTTCCATGGCGATCTTCCGTCCGTCGGCTTCGCGGTCTATGCGGCGTGTGATGTAGCACAGCTCGCCGTCGGCAAAGCGTATGAGCGAGTGGGGCACAACAGCTATCTTTGCTGCCTCGGCCATGTGCATGGTGATGTCCTCCAGCTCTGGAAGCGAGCGGTAGACCTCGGTCTGGGGCTTGAGGATGAAGCGTCCCCACAGACCGACGATTGTGAAGCGCGAAGGCTCGTTTCGTCCGCCAGGGTTGATGTCAAGCGACAGCTTGGCTTGCACACCTGTGAGCGTGGTCTGTGCTCTTATGACCTGTTTGGCGAGGTCTGCAATCTCTGCCCGTGTGTAAGGTAGCACAGGTGCTTCTTTCTTTCCAAAAAGTTTTCGGGCACAGGCAGGGTGAAAGTCGGTCTGTCCCGGTTTTAAGGGCTTATAGCAGTAGAGACATTTTTCCATAGTTGTCGTTTTTTTAAGGGTTGTTGTCTTCTTCGTAAGGAACAACGCTCACCGCGCCGATGCAATCTTTGCAGCACGCCAACAATAGCGACATGCGGTCGCGCTGGTTTATCTTCCAGCTGCGTTCGGCTATGCCCAACAGCCATCCTTCAGGAATAAGACCGTCGAAGAAAGGAAACAGCACTTTGTCTTTATAAGGCTCCTCGCGCAGAGGCATGGTAAGGCTTATCGCTTCGGCACCCTCTTGCTCCATGTAAGCGGTGTCGTAGGCAAAGGTGAAGCCGTTCTCGTCTTCAGTCAGCAGGCCGGCATAGCGGTCATACATAAAAATCTTTGCTCTTTTCATCTTGTCAACAGACGTTAAGCGGGTTGTTGGTTTATTGGCGTAGCGAGGCGGCAGGCACCGCTCCCACCTCATGTCCGAACAAGGCCAGCACCTGGTTGATCTTGTCCATGCGCAAGGTCTGCTTGCCTTGCTCAAGCTCGCGCACAAACCGCAGTCCGACGCCCGATTTCTCTGCCAGATCGGTTTGCGTCAGGTTGAGCTGCTTGCGGCGCTCTTTAACAAAAGAAGATAAAGACATGTCCATAGCTGTAAACTTTTTTAAAGGTAGACGTTTAAAATAATTATACCCTTTCGGGTGCAAATATAAGAAAAATAATTTATATTGCACCCGAAAGGGTATATTTTTTTGTTTTTAGCTGCACTTCTTCTTTTCTCTCCTGCACTTTCTTCTTTTCTCTCCTGCATCTTTTCTCCTCTCTCCTGCATCTTCTCGTTTCTCTCTGTCTTCCATCTTTTCTTTTTATCCTGCCTTACCTCCTGCTTTTGCGCCCTTTTTCATTCATCTTCCGTTCTTTTTCATTCATCTTCCATTCTCTTTCCTGCCTTCCTCTTTTCTCTCTTGCCTTTACGCTGAACAAGGCTGTTTGTGCAAAAACGCGCCGCTTTCTTGCAGATATCGGAAAAATGAAGTACCTTTGTGAGCATCAGTGACATACAAACAAAAAGGAAAGAGAGAAAATGAAGATATTTGCAGTTGGAATGAATTACGCTCAGCACAATAAAGAGCTGGACGGAACGTTATATAAACCAGAGACTCCCGTCATTTTTACCAAGGCCGACTCGGCGTTGCTGAAGGACCGCAAGCCCTTCTTCATACCTGACCACCTGGGACAGATCGACTATGAGGCAGAGCTTGTTGTGCGCATCTGCAAGCTGGGCAAGACCGTGCCTGAGCGCTTCGCACACAGATATTATGATGCTGTGACCGTGGGCATCGACTTCACCGCCCGCGAGCTGCAGAAGAAGCTTCGCGAGGCAGGACAGCCTTGGGACCTGTGCAAGGGCTTCGATGGCGCTGCCGCGCTGGGCGAGTGGGTGAGCAAGGAGAAATTTCGTGATGTGCAAGCCATGCACTTCCATCTCGACATCAACGGCCAGACCGTGCAGGAGGGCCGCACCTCCGACATGATCTTCTCCATCGACCACATTGTGAGCTACATATCACAGTTTTTCACCCTTAAGACAGGCGACATCATCTATACAGGCACACCCGTGGGCGTGGGACCCGTACACATTGACGACCACCTGGAGGGATGGGTTGAAGACCGCAAGGTGCTGGAGTTTAATTGTAAATAAGCAGACAAGAAGAAAAAACGACAGTGACACGATTGTACCGAACCATAGTGCTCCTCATGCTGTTGCTCATGTGCTCTGTGAGCCATGCGCAGCGGTTTTTTAACCTCACCGCAAAGGATGTTGCCATAGGTGAGCAGTTGCCCGTGTTTACATGTGCCGTGCCCCTTGGTGCGGCTTATGCCGACTCGGTGTACACCGTAAAACTGCTGTATCCCGACTTTATCGACATGTCTTCGTCAGACATTGCCGCCTATCACGCGTTGAGCAGCGAGCCGCTGCCCGAGCTGCCCGAGGTGAGACAGCAGATCGTAGTTGACCGCCGGAAAGGCACACTTGAGGTGGCGCTCTGTCCGCTCGTCTATCGCGAGGGCCGTTACCGCTTGTTGGTGAGCTTCATGCTGAAGGTTGAGGCTAAGGCAAAGAACGGTGTGAAGCGCCGCCAGCCTGTGACGACGCGCGTTGGTGGTGCCGGTGCCGCCGCCGGCGGTGCTGCCTCGCGCTATGCTGCCAACTCGGTGCTTGCCACCGGGCGCTGGGCAAAGATCAGGGTGCCGAGCGACGGCGTGTATCAGCTCACGGAGAGTCTGGCACGACAGGCAGGCTTCTCTTCTCTCTCAAAGGTCAAGATCTATGGCTATGGCGGACACCTGCAGAACGAGAAGCTTGATGGCGACGAGCTGGCAGAGCTCGACGACCTCAAGGAGGTGCCTACCTGCACGGTGGGCGGCCGCCGGCTGTTTTACGGCAAGGGGCCGGTGTCGTGGAGAGGCAACACGTCGTTGCGACGCACACGCAACCCTTATTCTGACTATGGCTATTATTTCCTGACGCAGGCCGATGACGGCTCAGAGCCGCTGAGCGTTGACTCGGCAACGTTTGTCAACAGCTTCTACCCCTCACCTTATTATTATCACTCGCTTCATGAGACCGACGGCTTTGCGTGGATGCAAGGCGGACGTAACCTCTTCGACCCCAAGGCCGTGAGTTCGGGAGAGTCGCAGCAGATAAAGCTTGGCGGCAACGCCAACGCCACACAGGCCACGTTCACCGTCACGGCCACAGCGTCGGCACGAACCCAGGTGGAGGTGCTGCTCAACGATGAGTCGAAGGGCATAATGACCATCACCGTTGTGGGCGAGGGCACCACCGATGCGCAATATAGCAAAGGTGGAGAGAAGACCTTCTCATTCACGACGACAGACCTCAAGGACGACAACGTCATAACGCTGAAGAACCTGGGAGGTACCGACATGCACCTCGACTTTGTGCAGGTCACATGGGACAAGCCGTTGCCGATGCCGTCGCTCACGTCGGGGGTGAAAACGCCCGAGTATGTCTATAACATAACGAACCAGAACCATCATGCCGACCCGCAGGCCGACATGGTCATAATAATAGCGACCAGCCAGAAGCTGCTCAAGCAGGCACAGCGACTGGCCAACTTCCACAGTGAGCGCGACGGATTGCGCGTGAACATCGTGCCCGCCGATGAGCTGTACAACGAGTTTGGAAGCGGCACACCCGATGCCAACGCCTACCGCCGTTACCTGAAGATGCTCTACGACCGCGCCACAACAGAGGCCGACATGCCGCGCTACCTCCTGCTCTTCGGCGACTGCGTGTGGGACAACCGTCTGCTCACATCTGCATGTAAGGCTCTGTCGGCAGACGATCTCCTGCTGTGTCATGAGAGCGAAGACTCATACAGTCTGACAAAATGTTATGTCGACGACGGCTTCTTCTGCCTCCTCGACGACGGCGAGGGAGAGAACCCCCTGACCAAAGACAAGCTTGACGTGGCGGTGGGACGGTTCCCCGTGACCACCGAGGCCGATGCCAAGACCATGGTGGACAAGGTTATGGGCTATGTGGAGAACAAGAATGCGGGCTCATGGCAAAACACACTGGTGTTCATGGGCGACGACGGCAACAACAACCTCCACATGAAAGACCAGGACGAAGCGGCTGAGATGGTGGCTGAGAGGCATCCCGGCTTCGCTATAAAGAAGATAATGTGGGATGCCTATGAGCGTGTGAGCACAGCCACGGGCAACTCTTATCCTGAGGTGACGCGACTGATAAAGCAGCAACAGCAACAGGGAGCTCTCATCATGGATTATGCCGGACATGGCTCTGAACGCCAGATCTCTCATGAGAAGGTTATCAACGCCACCGACTTCTTGCAGTTTACAAACGCCAACCTGCCGCTGTGGATCACAGCCTCGTGTGACATCATGCCCTATGACGGCACAACAGAGACCATTGGCGAAAACGCTGTCCTGAACAGCAAGGGCGGAGCTGTGGCGTTCTTCGGAACGACGCGAACGGTCTACACAAACTATAACAAGGTCATAAATCAGGCTTACCTGCGCCATGTGCTGAACAAAGACACCGACGGCAAGGCGCTGACCATCGGCGAGGCGCAGCGCAGAGCAAAGAACGAGCTTATTGAGCTGGGCAGTGACCGCACGGAGAACAAGCTGCAATATGCGCTGCTCGGCGACCCTGCCATGCGCCTGAACCTGCCGTCGCTCACGGTGAGCATTGACGAGATCAACGGACAGAAGGTGGATGCCGGCAACCCCGTGCACCTGAAGGCGGGATCCATAGCCACGATGAGCGGACATGTGGAGGGCGACGACACGTTCACGGGTGTGGTGTCGGCAACGGTGCGCGATGCCGAGCAGACCATCACCTGCCGCATGAACGACCGAAGCGATAAAGACGGTGCGCAATATGCGCTCACGTTCGATGACCGCACAGCAACCCTGTTCCAGGGCAACGACAGCATAAGGACGGGAAAATTTACCTTCTCCTTTGCCGTGCCCAAGGACCTGCATTATTCTGACGCGTCGGCTCTCGTCAACCTATATGCCGTGAACACGGAGCGCACGGAGATAGCAAACGGATGGTGCGACAAGTTTGTGGCCAACGGATCAGACGTGGCTGACAACGACTCGATAGGCCCGTCTATCTTCTGTTATCTCAACTCTCCGTCGTTCGTGAACGGCGGCAAGGTGAACACCACGCCCTATTTTGTGGCTAACATAAAGGATCAGGACGGACTGAACGCATCGGGGAGCGGCATAGGACACGACATGCAGCTCACGATAGACGGCGACATGAACAAGACATACAGTCTGAACGACTATTTCACGTTCGACTTCGGCTCTTACACTTCGGGCTCTACCTGCTATTCGTTGCCCGAACTGACACCGGGCAAGCACAGGTTGCAGTTCAGGGCATGGGACGTGCTTAACAACTCGTCGACGGTGCAGCTCGACTTTACAGTGGTCAAGGGCTTGCAGCCAAACGTGTTTAACGTGAGCGTGACGGAAAACCCGGCTTCGGCAAAGACAACGTTCATCATCAGTCATGACCGCATGGGAAGCAACGTGGATGTGGTCATTGAGCTGTTCGACATGAGCGGACGCAAGCTCTGGCAACACGAGGAGAGCGGCGTGAGCACCGACAGCGCCTACACCGTAGACTGGGACCTGACGGTCGATGGCGGACGCCGATTGCAGACGGGTGTCTACCTCTACCGCGTCCGGTTGGGAAGCGATGGCAGCGGAATGGCATCGAAGGCGAAAAAACTTATAATCGTCGACAGGCAATAAAGTGGGGCGCGAAGCGTTATTTAGTTGTCACTAAACCCAAATCGGTCGTTAGGGCTTGCTTGGATTTTGGATTTTTAGAAGAGTGGATTTTGTTTGGCTTTTAATGAGCAATAGCGAGCTATTGCGAATTAAAAACGAGCAAAAGACACCTTATAAAAAACAAAAGACTGCAAGCAGTTATAAAAAACGACATAAAACGGCCTAATGACCGTTTTGGGTTGAAGGATGATTGTGAAAAATAATGAGTAACGAAAACGAATGATGGCAAATTGTAAAAGAATGAGATTATATATCCTTGCCCTTCTCACACTGCTGGCACTGCCCGCGGCGGCGCAGAAGGAAGATTTCTTCAACCCGGTGAACACATCGGTCACATCGCAGACCATTGCGCCCGACGCCCGCTCGGCAGGTATGGGCGATGTGGGTGTGGCGACGGATCCTGACGTGGTGTCGCAATATTGGAACCCGGCAAAATATCCGTTCACCATATCGAGGGCCGGTGTGGCGCTCAACTACACACCGTGGCTCCGAGAGCTGGTCAACGACATGGACCTGGCTTATCTGGCAGGTTATTATCGCATAGGCGACTATTCGGCTGTGTCGGCATCGTTGCGCTATTTCTCGCTCGGCGAGGTGTTCCTTGGAACCAGCGACGATGCCATGACCATAAACCCTTATGAGATGTCGCTTGACGTGGCTTACTCGCTCATGCTCAGCGAGACGTTCTCTATAGGCGCTGCCGTGAGATGGATCTACTCGGACCTGACTTACGACTACACCTCTGACACGGCACCTGGCTCGGCGTTTGCTGCCGACCTGGCATGTTATTATCAGAACTACATAAATCTTGGACAGCGCGAGTGTCAGCTCGGTCTGGGTCTTAACATCTCAAACATCGGTAGCAAGATCTCGTTCGGTGGCGACAACAACTCTGAGTTTATACCGACAAACATGCGTCTCGGAGCATCGCTCATGATCCCTATCGACGAGTATAACCGCTTCACCATTGCTGCCGATGCCAACAAGCTGCTCGTGCCTACATATCCCAAACAGGAGGATGGCGAGAGCACAGAAGACTATCAGGAGCGCGTGCAGAAAAACTATTATGACGTGTCGTCGATAAGCGGCATCTTCAAGAGCTTCGGCGATGCGCCTGGCGGATTAAAGGAGGAGCTGCAAGAGGTTCAATGGAGCGTGGGTGGCGAGTATGTGTACCACGACAAGTTTGCTCTACGCGCTGGCTACCATCATGAGTCGGCAAACAAGGGTAACCGCAAATATTTCACCGTGGGTGCCGGCTTTAAGATGAGCGTGTTCTCGCTCGATGCCGGCTACGTCATCGCTACAGCGAAGAGCAACCCGCTCGACCAGACGCTGCGCTTCTCGCTTAGCTTCGACATGGACGGATTGAAGGATCTCTTCAAGCGACGTTAACGAGTTTTGAGTTTTGAGTTTTGAATTTTGAATTGTTGCGCTTGGCGCAAAGCGCAATTTTGAATTTTGAGTTTTGAATTTTGAATTGTCGGCTGCGCCGATTTTGAATTTTTGAATTTTGAGTTTTGAATTGTCGGCTGCGCCGATGTTGAATTATTCAATTTTGAATTATTCGTTTTCAAATTTTGAATTATTCGTTTTTCAATTTTGAATATTCAATATTCAATTTTAAATGTTAAATATTCAATGTTAAATACTCAATATTCAATGTTTGTTTAAGGTGAAGATTTTTTAAGCAGAAATTTATTAAAGCAGAAAAAAGATAAATGAAAATACGCGTAGGATTTGGATTCGACGTTCATCGTCTTGTCCCAGACCGCGAGCTGTGGCTCGGCGGCATAAAGATAGACCATTCGCTCGGATTGCTTGGACATAGCGATGCCGACGTGCTCATTCATGCTATCTGCGACGCCTTGTTAGGGGCTGCAAACATGCGCGACATAGGCTATCACTTCCCCGATACGTCGGCAGACACGCTCAACATAGACAGCAAGATCTTGCTGAAGAAAACCATTGGTCTTATAGCCACAAAGGGCTACCGCCTTGGCAACATCGACGCAACGATCTGCGCTGAACGCCCAAAGATCAATCCGCATGTTGAGGCTATGAAGGCCTGTCTGGCTAAGGTTATGGACACGGATGAGGAAAACATCTCTATAAAAGCCACAACCACCGAGAAGCTTGGCTTCACAGGTCGCGAAGAAGGCATATCTGCCTATGCAACGGTGCTGATAGAAAAAGATTGACCTCTCTCTCGACGATAAACAACTGGGCATAACAGGCAAAACCGAGCTTCAGCATGTTAATTCCTTCAACTTGTAACGATACGAAAGCAAAAGACAAAAACAAGAAGCAAGGAACAAGAAAAAATAAACAATAAAAACAGGCCGCTTCATCTTTTAGGATGGGACGGCCTGTTTGGGTCTTGCACGTTTATAACCTTTTTATAAGATTAATATATGCGATTAATTTTTGAACACCTACTTATCATTAAACTCTGGCTCTTAATGTATTGCGGTCTTGATGTATGTCAAAATAATGAAGAAGGTGTGAAAATTGTTTGAAAATTGTTTGCGCAAACAGCGGAAAGTTTATACCTTTGCATCGTCAAAAGGTTAATAGATTGTTTAGGTTAGTAGTAATAGATTTAGGTTTTTAGTTATTAGGTTTAAGGTAAATTGAAACGATTGTTTAACAGGTGACGATGGAGGACGCAAGTCTTTCATTTGTTTCGAAAAGATTTTTAGTTAAACATAGGCTTTTGCGCCGCAGCTCGTTGAGAGTAGCGGTGCAATTTTTTTTTATTATACCTTCTCCTCATTAATCTTACCTTTTCTTACAAATCCTCTTCTTGTGAATTTCCTCTTCTCGTGAATTTTCTCTTCTTGTGATTCTTTTCTCTTTATAATCTCTCCTCATGTTTATGATCTTTTTTCTTTGTTTTGTGGTCTCTTCTGTCTTCTCCTTATTATATATTGAACTTTCGCATTTAATAAATGAAAATTATCTCAAGCGAGCGTCGCCGCGCTCGACTTTGTCGCTTGCCAGAGCGTCGCCGCAACCTGCAGGTGTTTAGGAATGTGAATTACTTTACATATATCAAGAAAACAGCTAAAAATAGTTATTGTTTGCATAATTGTTTGCGCGAACAGAGAATAGTTTGTATCTTTGCATCGTCAAAAGGTTAATAGATTGTTTAGGTTAGTAGTAATAGATTTAGGTTTTTAGTTATTAGGTTTAAGGTAAATTGAAACGATTGTTTAACGGATGACGGTGAAGGACGCGAGTCTCTCACTTGTTACAAAAGAAATTTTTAAGTTAAACATAGAGAGAACGCCGCAGCTCGTTGAGAGTAGCGGCGTTTTTCTTTGTATATGGCGTATTCTTGTATATGGCGCATTCTTGTATATGGCGTTTTTCTTTGTATATGGTGTAAAGGAATCGTCATGAAATGTTGTTAATCTGTTATTGATTATGACAAAAATGTGAATATCCTTGAAATAAATCAAGAAAATAAGATTTTTTTGTTATTAATTGTTTATTTGTTTGCGGGAACAGAAAAAAGTTCATATCTTTGCATTGTCAAAAGGTTAATAGATTGTTTAGGTTAGTAGTAATAGATTTAGGTTTTTAGTTATTAGGTTTAAGGTAAATTAAACGATTGTTTAACAGATGACGATGAAGGACGTGAGTTTTTCATCTGTTGTAAAAAGAAATTTTTTAAAGTTAAACATAAAAAATGCCGCTGCTCGTTGAGAGTAGCGGCATTTTTGATTCTATACCTTTCTGCTCTTTTTTGCGTAAGCTTTTCTGTAACCTCTTTCTGTTATCATTTTCTTCTTTTATTTGTTTCGCATCCCTTTTTTTATATATTTGCAGCAGAAATAATAAATTTTTTTCAAAGGAGGTGATTATGCTTAGCAAAGATGTGCAAGAGATGATTCCCAAGATTCAAAAATTTTTCGAAACCCAACCTGTGGAGAAGGCTTGGCTTTCCGGTTCATGCTCGCGTGGTGAAGAGACCCCAACGAGTGACATTGATATTCTTGTGAAGTATGAGAGAAATGATAAATTTTCTCTCATGACAATTTCTCGCATAATGGTGAGTTTGAGCGATATGTTAAGCAAAAGTGTTGATCTTGTAGAGGATGAGGGTTTGATGCCTTTTGCAAGAAAAAGTGTGGAACGCGATAAACTATTGATCTATGAGAGAGAAAGTTAGAGATAAAGGACGCTTGGAGCATATTTGCATCCTGCATCCTTATTCTCTTGTCTTCATTCTACAGCTCCACCACCAGCGACAGCGTTTGTCCGTCGGTGCCGACGTGCCAACGGCTGCGCTCGCCTGTGATCTTGTCGCCGAGCCAGTAGGCGGCCTCTGTGCTCAGTAAGCCGATGGCGGCACCTGCTGCCACGTCGTGCCAGTGGTGATGGTTGCGGCACACGCGATCCACGGCCACGGTTGTGGCGACGGCATATCCTGCCACGCTAATCCATGGCGACACCTTCCTGTATTCTTTGTCGAGCACGGCTGCACCCGCAAAAGCCACAGCGGTGTGGCCCGATGGAAACGACTTGTTGTCGGTGCCGTCGGGACGCTTCTCGTGGATGGTCTGCTTCAGCGTGTACGTCACGCCCACGGTGAGACCCATGGAGAGGGCCGAGTTGACCATGCAGCGCTTCCACGAACTGCTGCTTTCCACGCCCGCTGCCTTAAGGGTGTAGGTCGCTACCCATGGTGCGAAGCGAAGATAGTCGGACATGCCGTCGCTGTGGTGTGGCTTGTCTTGTGCCAGTGCCGGGTGGGGGAGAGCTGTTGCTGCTGTCAGCATCATGGCTAAGGCTATGTTTCTTATATTCATTCTGTTTCCTGTTCTTTTGAGCTTTCGTTTATCGACTTTTTTCGTTCTTTTGAGTTTTTCTTTTCCGTTCGCCGCCATTGTTTTTGTGCTTACTCAAAAAAAAGTGGTGTGGCGTCTATATTTTTTTATGCGTCTGCAAAATTATACAAATTATTTTGTACCTTTGCAATCAAATAAAGAAAAATCCACATTTATTTAATTTATAAAGAGATATGATTCTTTTCTTCAGGACTCCGCAACAGAGCGTGATAGCAACAGCAGTTGACCATCAGCTCAATCAGGATGAAATTAATGAATTGTGCTGGCTGTATGGTGAAGCACAGCTTGTCGAGGGCGAAAGCATCGACGGATTCTTCGTGGGACCGCGCCGTGAGATGATCACTCCGTGGAGCACAAATGCCGTAGAGATTACACAGAACATGAGTCTCCACGGCATTTCGCGTATAGAGGAATACTTCCCCGTAAGTTCTAAAGACGCCGACCACGACCCCATGCTTCAGCGCATGTATGACGGGCTGAACCAGGATGTGTTCACCGTGAACCATGAGCCCGAGCCCATCAAACATGTAGAAAACCTCGAAGAGTATAACGAGCAGGAAGGTCTGGCCCTCTCGCCCGAAGAAATCGAGTATCTCCACAATGTGGAGAAGCAGGTAGGCCGTCCGTTGACCGACAGCGAGATCTTTGGTTTCGCACAGATCAACTCGGAGCACTGTCGTCATAAGATCTTCGGCGGCACGTTCATCATCGACGGTCAGGAGATGGAGAGCTCGCTCTTCCAGATGATCAAGAAGACCACCAAGGAGAACCCAAACAAGATTCTCTCTGCTTACAAGGACAACGTGGCGTTCGCTCAGGGACCCGTCGTGGAGCAGTTTGCACCCAAGGATCAGTCGACAAGCGACTTCTTCCAGGTTAAGGACATAGAGAGCGTGATCTCTCTCAAGGCCGAGACACACAACTTCCCCACAACCGTGGAGCCCTTCAACGGTGCTGCCACAGGAACAGGCGGTGAGATCCGTGACCGTATGGGTGGAGGCGTTGGCTCATGGCCTATCGCAGGAACAGCCGTTTACATGACCGCTTATCCTCGTCTGGACGACTCGACCACAAGCATCAACGGCGATGTGAAGCGCGATTGGGAGAACATGCTCCCCGAGCGCAAGTGGCTCTACCAGACACCCGAACAGATTCTTATCAAGGCTTCAAACGGTGCCAGCGACTTTGGCAACAAGTTTGGACAGCCTCTCATCTGCGGCTCTGTGCTCACTTTCGAGCATAAGGAGAAAGAAGAGAAATATGCTTACGACAAGGTTATCATGCTCGCCGGCGGTGTGGGCTATGGCACCAAGCGCGACTGCCTGAAGAAGGAGCCCCAGAAGGGCAACAAGGTGGTGGTCGTAGGTGGCGACAACTACCGCATCGGTCTGGGTGGCGGCTCTGTGTCGTCTGTAGACACTGGCCGCTACAGCAACGGCATCGAGCTGAACGCTGTGCAGCGTGCTAACCCCGAGATGCAGAAACGTGCTTACAACCTCGTGCGTGCATTGTGCGAGGAGGATGTGAACCCTGTGGTGAGCATCCATGACCATGGATCGGCCGGACACCTCAACTGCTTATCAGAGCTCGTTGAGGAGTGTGGCGGCGAGATCGACATGAGCAAGCTGCCTATCGGCGACAAGACCCTTTCGGCAAAGGAAATCATTGCAAACGAGAGTCAGGAGCGCATGGGTCTGCTCATCGACGAGAAGCACATCGAGCATGTGCGCCGCATAGCAGAGCGCGAGCGTGCACCGCTGTATGTTGTGGGAGAGACCACAGGCGATGCCCACTTCTCTTTCGTGCAGGCCGACGGCGTGAAGCCTTTCGACCTCGACGTTGCTCAGATGTTCGGCCACTCGCCCAAGACCATCATGCGCGACGAGACCGTGGAGCGCACCTATGAGGATGTGGCCTACTCGGAGGCAAACCTCGACGAATATGTGAGCCGTGTGCTCCAGCTCGAGGCTGTGGCTTGTAAAGACTGGCTCACCAACAAGGTGGACCGCTCGGTTACGGGTAAGATTGCGCGTCAGCAGTGCCAGGGACAGATTCAGTTGCCGCTGAGCGACTGTGGTGTCGTGGCTCTCGACTATCGCGGACACAAAGGCATAGCAACAGCTCTGGGACATGCTCCTCAGGCAGGCTTGGCATCGCCCGAGGCAGGCAGCGTGCTGTCTGTGGCTGAGGCTCTCACCAACCTCGTGTGGGCTCCTATGGCCGACGGCATGAAGAGCATCTCGCTCTCTGCCAACTGGATGTGGCCCTGCCGCTCACAGAAGGGCGAGGACGCACGTCTCTACACGGCTGTGCAGGCGCTCAGCGACTTCTGCTGCGACCTCCACATCAACGTGCCTACAGGCAAGGACTCGCTGTCGCTCTCACAGCAGTATCCTAACGGCGAGAAGATCATCTCTCCGGGAACGGTTATCGTGAGCGCCGGTGGCGAGGTCGACGACATTCGCAAGGTGGTGTCGCCTGTGCTTGTCAACGACAAGAACTCATCGCTCTATCATATCGACTTCTCTTTCGACGAGCAGCACCTCGGCGGTTCAGCCTTCGCCCAGAGCTTGGGTAAGGTGGGCAGTGACGTGCCCACGGTGAAGGATGCTGACTATTTTGCCGACTGCTTCAACGCTGTTCAGGAGATGATCAAGAAGGGCTGGATCATGGCAGGTCACGACATCTCTGCCGGTGGTCTCATCACAACGCTTCTTGAGATGTGCTTCGCCAACACAGAGGGCGGCATGCGCATAAACCTCCACGACATTCAGGGCGACGACATGGTGAAGGCTCTCATGGCCGAGAACCCCGGCGTCGTTGTACAGATCAGCGACAAGCACAAGGACGAGTTTAAGAAGCTTATGGAAGAGGCAGGCGTCAGCTATGCCAAGATCGGCTATCCTGTGCCTGGCGAGCGCACCATCGTGGTGAAGAAGGGCGACTATGAGCACATCTTCGACATCGACGCGCTGCGTGACGAGTGGTACAAGACATCTTGGCTGCTCGACAAGAAACAGAGCATGAACGGTTGCGCCGACGAGCGCTTCCATAACTATAAGAACCAGCCTGTGGAGATGCACTTCAACGACCATTTCGCTGGCACGCTCCAGAGCTACGGCATCAGTGCTGACCGTCGCACACCGTCGGGTGTGAAGGCTGCCATCATTCGTGAGAAGGGTACCAACGGTGAGCGTGAGATGGCTTACTCGCTCTATCTCGCTGGCTTCGACGTTAAGGATGTCATGATGACAGACCTCATCACCGGTCGCGAGACGCTTGAGGATGTTAACATGATCGTGTTCTGCGGTGGCTTCTCCAACTCTGACGTCCTTGGCTCAGCTAAGGGTTGGGCTGGTGCCTTCCTCTTCAACCCGAAGGCAAAGGAGGCTCTCGACAAGTTCTATGCCCGTGAGGACACTCTCTCGCTCGGCATCTGCAACGGCTGTCAGCTCATGGTGGAGCTGGGTCTTATCAACCCCGAGCACACCAACCGCGCGAAGATGTTGCATAACACATCGCATAAGTTTGAGAGCACCTTCCTCTCTCTCCAGATCCCTGAGAACAACAGCGTCATGCTGTCGTCGCTCAGCGGCAATAAGCTCGGCATCTGGGTGGCCCACGGCGAGGGCAAGTTCTCGCTACCTGAAGAGGAGAGCAAGTATAATGTTGTAGCAAAATACAACTACGCAGCTTATCCCGGCAACCCCAACGGATCCGACTATAACGTTGCCGGCATCTGCTCTAAGGATGGCCGCCACCTGGCAATGATGCCGCACCTCGAGCGCGCCATCTTCCCATGGCAGAACGCATGGTATCCTCTCGACCGCCGCGCCGATGAGGTCACACCGTGGATCGAGGCTTTCGTCAACGCACGCAAGTGGGTTGAGGAGAAGATGAAATAAGAATAAGAAGTGACATACAGGGCATCGCTCCGCTTCTTCTCTTTCCTCCTTTCCCGCCTTTTGACAGTGGGTAAAGGAGAAGGAGGGGGAGGGGAGCGATGATGATTTAGCCACATTCCTCAAGCTTCATTCCCTGAAGCCCCCCCCCCGCGCCGCCGTTGGCGGCTTCCCCCTCCCCGTCGGAGAGGGGAGTGAATGGCTAAGGCTATAAGAATTTTGAGTTTTGAATTTTGAGTTTTACTGCTTAAAATGACTATTGAATTCTTCACTCTTCGTTCTTCACTCTTCACTCTTCACTCTTCACTCTTCACTCTTCTCTCTTCACTCTTCACTCTTCACTCTTCACTTATATTATGGACAATTTTTATCTTACAAGCTTCCGCTCGTTCTTCAAGATAGGCATGTTTACCCTTGGTGGGGGATATGCCATGATTCCTATTATTGAGGCTGAGGTGGTGGACAAAAGAAAATGGATAGAACGTGCCGATTTTATCGATATCGTGGCTATAGCACAGAGCTGTCCCGGCGTGATGGCTGTTAACATGAGCACGTTCATCGGCTATCGTCTGAGAAAGACCAAGGGGGCGTTCTGCCTGACCCTTGCTACGGCTCTGCCATCGTTCATCATCATTCTGCTTATAGCGATGTTCTTCAAACAGTTTCAAGACAACGCTGTGGTGGAGAGCATCTTCCGTGGCATACGTCCCGCTGTGGTGGCGCTCATCGCCGCTCCTACGTTCTCTATGGCTAAAAGTGCGCACATAAATCTTGCCAACTGCTGGATTCCTGTTGGTTGCGCCCTTCTTATCTATGCCATGCATGTGAACCCCATCTACATCATCATAGCTGCTGCTGTGGGCGGATATCTCTATGGACGACTGTTGCTTAGCAGCAACTGACAATCATCTCTTGTCGCCTCAGAAAAGGTTAACCCGCAATAATAGTCACCTCGTCAATTTTAAACATGATATATCTACAACTTTTTCTCACATTCTTCCAGATTGGTCTCTTCGGCTTTGGAGGAGGTTACGGCATGCTGTCGCTCATACAGACAGAGACCGTGGTGAGACATCATTGGCTCACATCTGCCGAGTTTACGAACATCGTGGCAATAAGTCAGATGACACCTGGGCCCATCGGCATCAACTCGGCAACCTATTGTGGCTACACCGCCGCCCATAACGCTGGCTTTTCTGGCTTCATGGCGGTGCTTGGCAGTGTTACCGCAACAGCGGCCCTTGTCTTGCCGTCGCTCATCCTGATGATTCTCATAGCACGCTTGTTCTTGCGTTACATGAAGACCGACACCGTGCAGTGGGTGTTCATGGGCTTGCGTCCCGCTGTCGTGGGTCTGCTTGCTGCTGCAGCCCTGTTGCTTATGACTCCCGACAACTTCTCGCTGCCTTCCGTGAACCCTTGGAATTTCTGGATCAGTGTGTGGCTGTTCATCGCAACGTTCGTGGGCACAAAGTTTCTTAAGATCAATCCCATCCGCATGATCTGCTGGGCGGGCTTCGCCGGACTGATGCTGCTCTATTGAGTTTTGCCCTTCGGTTGCATTTATTATGCATCTTCCGTCTCTGCTTCCGCCATTTGCCTCGGTTAGCGTTAAATTTTTGCTCTTTCAATGCCTTTTCTTGCTTTTTTTGCACTACCTTTGCATGAGATAGAGTTTTTGAACGAAAAAAAATAGATTATATAAGAAAATGGGAAAAGTTATTCTTACCGGTGACCGCCCCACCGGAAAATTGCATCTGGGCCATTACATTGGCTCTCTGCGCCGTCGTGTGCAGCTGCAGCAAGAGGGCGACTTCGACCGTATGTTCGTGTTCATGGCCGATGTGCAGGCCCTCACCGACAACGCCGATAACCCCGAGAAAATTAGACAGAACATCATGGAGGTGGCGCTCGACTATCTCGCCGCTGGCTTGGATCCAACCAAATGTACGCTCTTCATCCAGAGCATGATTCCTGAGCTGGCAGAGCTTACAACCTATCTGATGAACCTCATCACCGTGTCGCGCGTGCAGCGTAACCCCACCGTGAAGACGGAGATTAAGATGCGCAACTTTGAGGCAAACATTCCCCTTGGCTTCTTCTGCTACCCCGTGAGCCAGGCTGCCGACATCACTCTCTTCAAGGCCACTACCGTGCCCGCTGGCGAGGACCAGGAGCCTATGATCGAGGTGGCACGCGAGTTGGCTCGCCGCTTCAACCAGATCTATGGCGATGTGCTCGTTGAGCCTAACATCATGCTCCCTGAGAACGCAACCGCCCGTCGTCTGCCTGGCACCGACGGCAAGGAGAAGATGAGTAAGAGTCTGGGCAACTGCATCTACCTAAGCGACTCTGCCGATGACGTGTGGCAGAAGGTGCGCTCAATGTACACCGACCCCAATCACATCAACGTCTCTGACCCTGGAACGGTTGAAGGCAACGCTGTGTTCACATACCTTGACGCGTTCTCTACTGATGCCGATTTTGCCAATTTCTGGCCCGAATATCAGAACCTTGATGAGCTGAAGGACCACTATCGTCGTGGTGGTCTGGGCGACATGAAATGTAAGAAATTCTTGAACACCGTCATCAACAACATGTTGGAGCCTATGCGCCAGCGCCGTCATGAGCTTGAGCAAGACATCCCTGCCATCTTCGACATTCTTCGCAAGGGTTCAGAACAAGCCCGTGAGGTGGCAGCTCAGACCATGAGTGAGGTACGCCACGCCATGCGTATCGACTATTTTGATGACATCGCCCTGCAACAGCAGCTCAGCGAGAAGTTCAGAAACAAATAATATCGGTTGTTTCACTCCTAAAGAGGCAGAAGATCTATATCGTGCCCTCAACGACGTCGCAGACCACATACGTCATGCGGCAGACAATATAAAAGCTCCGGCTACAAATGCGCCGTTTAATTGAACACCAAGTCGCCGTTAGAGCTTTCGGCGCACTTAACTTATTATTTTGACAACTGCCTCGGAGCTTCGGCTTCGGGGCTTTTTTTTATACCTCTCCATTTTAACCAATATTTGAGAGTTTTTAACAAATATAAAGCCCGACCGCCAGAAATGGAGGTCGGGCTTACTGTGGTTGTCAAATCTGCTCTATGATATGGACTGCAGTTCGCGTCCTATTTTGTGTAATCCTTCTATTATACGCTTGCGTTGCTGTATGCGTGCCTTCTTAAGTCCGTTGGCGTAATGACTTAGTTGTCGTTCGTTTACTCCAGAAGCTCGCGAAATGGCAGCAAGCGAGGTGTAGCGCTCGCACGATCGTATGAGCGCAGCTGTGTCGAGGTTATAGACGAGTTCGTAATCGCCATCTGCGAGCCATTGCGGAATCTCGTCGCCATCGGCTTTCATCCCTTCAAGGTGAAACTGGAGTGTTTCAAGCACTTCTTTCTGCAGTTCATCGTAGGTTTTAGCTGCTACGACAATGGCTCCAGGAACGTTGTCTGATAATGTGGCTCCAAAGTTATGGTCGCACCATCTTACTTCTACTATAATCTTTTCCATATTAATATAGATGTTAGTTGTCTTGTTTTGTTAAACCTCGGAAAGGGGCGGGGCGCTTATCGCCACCCCGCTTGTTTCCAAATGCTGTTCAGAAGGAACTGGCTAAGCACCTCGCTCTTCTGCCCTCTTACTGTCACCTTGCCTGGTTTGTCGGGGTGTTTGAATTGTTTGTGGTCGCCTTTCTCAGCTATTTTCACCCATCCGTCACGCTCCAGCAGCTTGATGACTTCAGATACTTTGTACTTTCTCATATCAAAGAGCTTTAGTTTGACAATGCAAAGGTAGTAAAAATAATACTAATGTGCAAATTTTTAGCCATGAAAGTATTAAAAATAATACTTTTGTGTCATTACAGCAAAAAGTAGATTGAGAGCTTCGGTTTTGGCTGAAGAAATCCACTTTCCGGGCAAAACAATCTACTTTTTTCTTTGGCGTTGTGCGATATTTTTTCTATAGGCATCCCGAACGCATCCCGAAGGAATTGCGAGGAATTGCGAGGAATTTATTCCTTTTCATTCCTTACGGTTCCTTGCCGACATTTTTTTTCAAAATTTTCGCCATTTTTCTTGCACGTCTCAATCTTATTGCCTAATTATACCATCGCTACGATATATATGTGGAGCATTCCACATTTTGGGGATTTGCAAATTGAAAATATACGGCGGTTCGCCTTCCACGTTTTTTTGCCCTTAGTGGTGGATCACATGTATGTTGTAGCAGATGAGGATGTGCGATCCGCCTTTTTTCGTACCCTTTCGTCAACCGCACCCGATGGAATCATCCATTGGGCCTTAGCCTTTTGCAGTCGCTTGCTCTTGATGTGGTCAAGCATGATGCGCTTACGGCGCATCTTGCCTGTCGTGGGGCAAAATGCTGTGAAAGAGATGTAACACTCGGAGCCTGTGTGATAGATTGGTGGAGTCCAGCCTTTCAGCTCGTTAAATTCTGTACTTTTGGAAAACATTTTTTTGTCCTCTACATTTTTTAGATGTCGAGGACTACGATTAAACATAATATTTTGCGCATTTTAAAACCGTTCCGAATTTCTTCCGACCATTTTTAAAGCGACAAGGGTTAAAACGCTGTAAACCAACGTTTTAACCCCCGAATTGTCGGGATGAGGCGACTCGAACGCCCGACCCCTACGTCCCGAACGTAGTGCGCTACCAACTGCGCTACATCCCGATAAAATGCTTTATCTCTCAAAAGCGATTGCAAAGTTACCATTTTTTATTGGAATAAAAAAATTTTTGAAGAAAAATATAAGAAAATTTGCAGGAATGAAAAAATAGTGCTACCTTTGCACCCGCAAACAAGCAAGATGGTGCCATAGCTCAGTTGGTAGAGCAAAGGACTGAAAATCCTTGTGTCCCCGGTTCGATTCCTGGTGGTACCACTCCTCCTTTCATTAATGCCGCAAGGTCTCTTCGGATCGGGCGGCTTTTTTATGCTCTTTATTTAAAGCGGTTTATCCACAATGTTGTGCATAACTTGTTTTATGTTGTTGATAATTAATCCTACTTTTGTTAATAAAGAAGTGGTTTATTGTTAATAAAGAAGCGTTCTTTTGTTGATGAAATGGCGGTTTGTTGTTAATTACGTTGTTTTGTGCTGTTAACAACATCCTTTTATCATGTTGATAAACTTGCCGTTAAGTGTTGATAACTTGTTAACTGCTTGTTGTTGATGTCCTTACGACTCGTGCTGATAGGCGTTTTATGCACATAACGCCATCAAGTTATCCACATGTTATCCACTCTTTCTAAGTTTTTTTCCACAATAATCTTGAAGTCACAATATTTTCAGTTGATATTAATCAATTGGTTATCATGCTGAAACAACGTTGTTAACATATAGTTGTTGTTTTCTTGTCTTTTCCTTGTCTTCTCATGTTTCTGTTTATCCACAGTTTTTGCTTCTGTGCTCTCTTCTTGTGCGTAAATAATAAATCTTACTGTTGAAGATTTTCGTGCTGTTACAGGCTTTTAAAATGGCGCGTATGTGGATAACAGATTAGAAAGACACAGGTAGATGAGGTTTGATGAAAGGGAAAGTGAATTAAAGGAAAGATTGAAGAAAGAAAAGATAAAATAAGGGAAGGTTAGGAGAAAAGAAAAGGAGAAAGGAAAAGAAGAAAGGAAAAGAAGAAAAGAAAAGAAGAAAAGGAAAAGTGAAATGGAGAGAAGGTAAGGAAGATGAAAAATGGAGAAAGGAATAGGATAAAAGAAAAGGTGAAAGGGAGAGAAGGAAGGGAAGATGAGAGGGTGAAAATGAGAAAGGGAAAAGCAGAAAGGAAAAAGCAGAAAGGAAAAACACAAAAGGAAACACACAAAAGGAAACACACAAAAGGTAAAACACAAAAGGTAAAACACAAAAGGTAAACCACAAAAGGTAAACCACAAAAGGTAAACC
>ULUS01015356.1_pt1 | contig 21086 bp, 12 predicted proteins | sample 1958761 | NCBI WGS metagenome assembly ULUS01 (sample SAMEA4835767, study PRJEB28245) | human gut metagenome | biome: gut microbiome; material: fecal sample | place: Denmark | collected 2008
GCACTTATAAATAATGTTAAACTATAGTGTTGCGGAATTAAGGTAAGACTCTAAACTTAACAAAACAAACAATATGAAACACTTAAAAACTTTACTGCTTGCCTTGGTGCTCCTACCAGCCATTGCTTTTGCGTCGGGATGGAACGACCAGGAGTACAAGCAAATCGAACAAAGCATCCAACTGCCTCAGCTCCATAAACGGCAGTTTGTCATTTCCTCTTTTGGTGCCAAGCAGAATGCCTCTGCCGCCCAAAACCAGAAGGCTATCAACCGTCTCATCTCCTTGGTTTCCAAGAAAGGCGGTGGCAAGGTCATCGTTCCGAAAGGTACTTGGAAAACCGGTGCCATCGAGATGAAGAGCCATGTCAACCTCGTCTTGGAGGAAGGCGCTATCCTGCAATTTGTCTTCGATACCAACCTCTACCCTCTCGTGCGTACTTCCTGGGAAGGCATCGCCTGCTGGAACTATTCCCCATGCGTCTATGGTTACAAGGTAACCGACGTTGCCATCACCGGTAAGGGTACTATCGACGGTGGCGGTAGCAACGAGACTTGGTGGCCGATGAACGGCAATCCGAAATATGGCTACGTCGATGGCGTGACCAAGGAGTGCCAGCGTCTAGGTTCACGTGCCCTGCTCTTGAAGCAAGCCGAAGACGGCGTGGCTTTCGATGAGCGCAAGTTTGGCAAGGGACAAGGTTTGCGCCCTCAGCTCATCAACTTCGTACGCTCCGAGCGCATCCTCATCCAGGATGTCACCTTGCTGAAGTCACCTTTCTGGGTTATCCACCCTCTCCTCTCCAAGAACATCACTGTGGATGGCGTTACCGTCTGGAACGAAGGTCCTAACGGCGATGGTTGCGACCCTGAGGCTTGTGAGAACGTACTCATCCAAAACTGTGTGTTCCATACCGGTGACGACTGCATCGCCATCAAGAGCGGTCGCAACAATGATGGTCGCCTCTGGAACCAACCTTCCCGCAACATCATCATCCGCCATTGCAAGATGGAGGACGGTCATGGCGGCGTGGTCATCGGAAGTGAAATCTCCGGTGGTTGCGAGAATGTCTTTGCTGAAGACTGCGTGATGGACTCTCCTAACCTCGAACGCATCCTCCGCATCAAGACCAACAACTGCCGTGGCGGTGTCATCAAGAACATCAACATGCGCAACGTCACCGTGGGACAATGCAAGGAGGCTGTCTTGAAAATCAACCTCGACTACGAGCCTAAGGAGATATGCTACCGTGGTTTCGAACCTAGTGTGAGCCAGGTTTATATGGAGAACGTGACTTGCAAGAAGAGCGACTACGGCGCCCTCATCATCGGTCGTGACCAGGTGGAGAACGTGAGCGACATCACCGTGAAGAACTGCCAGTTTGATGGCGTTCAGAAGGAGCCTGTCAAGATTACGGGCAAGACTCGCAACGTGAAGTTTGACAACCTCACCGTCAATGGTTCGTTGGTGCTCAACAAGGCAGACCAGCCTTATCAAGCCTATAGCGAGTGGCTCACCCACAGTGAAATGCAGCGTGTGGCTCATCCATACAACCTCGATTTCTCTCCAACCAAACCCCGTTGGAGTTATGTGATGGGCATCGAGATGGAAGGTATGCTCGACACTTACCTCGCCTACCAGAATGGCAAGAGCACCTTCAAGGGTGGCGACGCTGAAGCCAACAATGAGAGAATCATCGACTACCTGAAGGAATATCCTGCCAAGATGATTGACGAGAAGGGCAACATCACAGGTTATAAATATGAGGATTTCAACCTCGACAATGTGCGCACGGCGAAGTTCATCCTCCGCATGCACAACCTCTTCCCTAGCAAGAGCAGCGAACTTGCACTGAAGACCCTCTTCAAGCAGTTGCAGAACCAGCCTCGCACCAAGGAAGGCGTATATTGGCACAAGGCTATCTACGCCAACCAAGTTTGGCTCGATGGTATCTTCATGGGCTTGCCTTTCTACTGCCAGTATGCCGTACAGACGATGAAGCCTAAGAAGGCTAAGAAGTACTTGGACGATGCGGTAGATCAGATGATCAAGACTGACAAGCGCACTTACGACGAGAAGACACAGCTCTGGAAACATGCTTGGGACGAGACTCACCAGCAGTTCTGGGCAGACAAGGAGAACGGAAAGAGCCAGCACACCTGGGCGAGAGCCTTGGGATGGTATGTGATGGCGATGACCGAGTGCCTCGATGCCATGCCAGAGGACTATGCTCGCCGTGGCGAGGTCATCGACTTGCTCAACAAGGCGATGGCTAGCGTGGTGAAGTACCAGGACAAGAAGACAGGCGTATGGTATGACGTGATGGACGTGAAGGATCCTCGCAACTACTTGGAGAGCACTGCCTCCAGCATGTTTGCCTACGTTCTCTTGAAGGGTTACCGCAAGGGATACCTCGCCAAGGAATACCAGGATGCGGGCATCAAGGCATACAAGGGCATCTTGAAGAATTTCATCCAGGTGAACCCAGACAAGACCATCAGTCTCACCAAGTGTTGCAGTGTGAGTGGCTTGGGTCCTGGTCCCGGTCCATACGTGACGAAGCCAAACTTCAAGCGTGACGGCAGTTTCGAGTATTACATCAGCGAGCCTATCCGTGACAATGACGCCAAGGGTGTCGGTCCTTTCATCTGGGCTAGCTTGGAAATGGAGCAAATGAAGTAGCGCCTTATAAATTTGGGAATCTAGAAAATAAGCATTATCTTTGCAGCAAATATTCTAAAGCTTTGAAATATGAAATATCCTATAGGAATACAGTCATTTGAAAATATCCGCAAGGATGGTTTTACGTATATTGACAAGACCGACATGATATACGACTTGACCCATAATGGCTCCATCTATTTTTTAAGTCGTCCAAGACGATTCGGAAAGAGTCTTCTTGTATCAACCATCAAATGTTATTTTCAAGGCAAGAAAGAGCTTTTCAAGGGACTTGCCATTGAAAAGTTAGAGACAGAATGGGAGAAATATCCGATATTTCATATTGACTTCAATGCCAGCAACTTCACCATTATTGGTGCTTTGGAGGAAACATTAGAAGGCTACCTTTCCACTTGGGAGAAAGAATACAATGTAACAAAACAACATGAAGATTTAGGCAGACGATTTGCCGCTATCCTAGAAACAGCTTATCAGCAAACAGGAAAGCAAGCAGTTGTTCTCATTGACGAATACGACAAACCTCTCTTGGATGTCATGGATACGGAATACAAGACGATGTTCCAAGGCGTAGAAATATCCCTAGAAGAAAACAACAGAAATGTGTTGAAAGGCTTTTATTCCACCTTTAAACTTGCTGATGAATTCTTGAAGTTCGTCCTACTCACTGGTGTCACCAAGTTTTCGCAAGTCAGCGTATTCAGCGGTTTCAACCAGCCTGCCGACATTACCAACAGTGTCTCATTCGACACCATCTGCGGCATTACCGAAGAAGAAATGAATCTGTATTTCAAGGAAGAAATAGAGAAAATGGCAGCAGACTATGAGTGCAGCTACGATGAAATGATGGAAATGCTGAAGAAACTATACGACGGCTATCATTTCAGCAAACGCTTGAAGGGAGTCATCAATCCTTTCAGCATCCTCAACTCCTTACGAGAAAAGGACATGCAAGACTATTGGTTCAAGACGGGCACCCCAACATATCTCATCCGCCTGCTCAACCATTTCCATGAGAACCTCAACGACTTGACGGGCAAATACTACAAGATGAGCCAGTTTACAGACTACAAGGCTGATGTAGAACGCCCTCTGCCAATGATATACCAAAGCGGTTACCTCACCATTAAGGATTACAAGAAAAGCATCAACGCATTCTTGCTCGACTTCCCAAACGATGAAGTGCGAAGTGGTTTCTTATCATTGGTCACCAACAATTATCTCAAACCAAAAGATGATGTTGAGAGTTGGATTATCTCTGCCGCCGAATCTCTTGTAGAAGGTAAGTTGGAAGATTTCCACCAACAGCTCATTGCGTTCTTTTCTAGCATTCCATACGAAATGCGCCGCAAAGAGAATGAGAGAGAAAAGGAGAGATATTTCCATTACACCTTTTATTTGTTGCTTCGATTAACCAACAGCTATTTGACTTTCACAGAAAAGCAAAACAGTCAAGGCAGAGCCGACTGCATCTTTGAGACAAAGGAATATGTATATATCTTTGAATTCAAACTAGACGGAACGGCAAAAGAGGCATTGCAGCAGTTAGAAGATAAGCAGTATGCCCTGCCCTATTCTTCTGATAAGAGAAAGGTATATAAAATAGGTGCAAGTTTCTCTTCAGAAACAGGAACCATTGAAGATTGGGAAGTAAAAGAATGCAACGAATAGGAGTGTGAGCTGATGCGACTAGGAGTGTAAGCCAATGCGACTAGGAGTGTGAGCTGATGCGACTAGGAGTGTGAGCTGATACGACTAGGAGTGATACAGGAGGCGGAAAAGAACAGAAAAACGTTCTTTTTCGCCTCTTTTTTGCATATTCATCGAATTTTAACACACTTTCTGTAACAACCAATACATATTTTTACTATCTTTGCCGTGCGTTAGAATACTAACACAGAGTTAATTCACCTATTAGTAAACATTTAAAACAAAAGTTTATGAACAAAATTTTACGCTATTCATTCATCGCATTATTGGCATTGGTATGCCAAGTAAGCTTTGCAGACAAGATTGTGACATTCGATGCCACAGCAGACAAGGCAACCACAGATGCCCCTAAAACTTTGACAAAAGACGGAGTTACGATCACAATTGGTGATGGTGCACTTGGCAATGGTACAGAATACAGAATTTACAAGAGCCAAAACATTACTATCAGCTGCGCTAATTATAAAATTTCAAAGATTGTGTTTACATGTACCGCAAAAAATACTGCAAAATATGGTCCTGGCTGTTTTGGCACATTGGATGGTTACAGCTATTCTGACAATATTGGCACATGGGCAGGTACAGCAGCAGCTTCTGTAGAATTTACCACTTCTAGCAATCAAGTTCGCGCAACAAAGATTGAAGTTTCACTTGCTGACGGTAGCGTGACCAAGAAAGAGGCTGAGTTAAAGTTTTCCGAGGCGACCATTAATCATGAGGTCGGCACGGCATTCACTGCCCCAACATTCTCCAAGGCAACAACAGCTAACGTAACATTTACATCAGACAATGAGGAGGTCGCAACAGTCAACTCTGAGGGTGTCATTTCTCTTGGCACAGAAGAAGGCAAAGCGGTCATCAAAGCTACCTCTGCAGCAAACGACTTATTCCTTGAGGGTTCCGCAACATGCACCATCTATGTTTTCAAAATGAACACATACAAGCAAGCTACATCTATTGAAAGCGGAAAGGGTTACCTCCTCGTTGCTAAACGTGATGGAAAAATATATTATGCAATGCCACTCTATAGTAATGCTACACACGGCTATGTTAGCACTACAGAATGGGAAGAAGGTACGGATGAAATTAAAGTAAAGAGCACCTACAATGATGAATTCGTATTTACAGAAGACGGAGATGGCTATAGTATCAAGGACAACGACGGAAGATACTATATCCAGCAAGGTACATACAAATCCTTCAACACTGCAGAGTCACCATCTGCTTGGACTGTAGAAGCACAGGGTGATGGTACATATAAGATTGAAATGAATGGTTATTATATGCAATTCGGTGAAGGAGACCACACTTCTATTGGACTATATACCACAGCGCAAGACAACACTGTCATGCCTATGCTTTATGAGCTTGACAACACACCTTCCAACATCAATGGCATCACCATTGACGATGCAGACACAAATGCTCCAGTCTATAACCTCGCAGGTCAGAAGGTTTCCGAGTCTTATAAGGGCGTAGTCATCAAGGGTGGCAAGAAGTTCGTACAGAAGTAATCGAGTAAGACGTGATTATCTCTATTTAGTTGGAGATAAAACATAAAAAGTAAGCGTGCTTAGGGAGAAGTCTCTCCTTGAGCACGCTTTTTTCTTCGAGAGATAAGACTTGCAACTCCGAGAGATAGATTTCTCTTGCTAAGCTTTACACTATGCAACTCCGAGAAATAGAGGCATCTTACTGAGCGTTACTTTTTCTGCCTAACCAAAACAAGCTTGCGCCCTCACTAGAGCAACTATTTGCCCTCTCTAGGGCAAAATGTTGCCATAGGCAGATAAAAACACAAAGCTTAGCTTGACACTATAGACGACCAACGTTGGTCGTCATAGACAACGAGAACAAGTCACTATAGACGACTGGTTTTATTGTCTAATTAGCATTTTATAATTTCTACCACACACCTCACTAGACCTCACTTATCTAACTGTACAACAAGCATTTACGCACTGTGTGGTGTAGAAGCTGACACCTCACGCACACCTCACTACACCTCACGCAATTCCAATGAGTATAAGTTCCCCCATTTTTGGCAAACCATAAAATAAGTTTTTTAAAAAAGTGTGGTGTCGTGTGGTGTGCGTGAGGTGTCAATCCCCACACCACACTCATATAACCAACTGACAATCTGTGCATTACAATAATATAGTGTAATGTGAGGTCAAAAAGCGAGTTGGGTCGTTATTCAACCGCATATTTTTTCCACATCACAATGCACTCACGCTCACACCTCTCCCATCTCAAACAATTTTCCACTTTGGAATTGCAGGATAATACCATGAAGCTGCGTTCCAGAAGTCATTCGCTTCTTATTGCTCAGCTATAAAACGTTTGTATAAATCCAAAACGCTCAAGTTAGGAACAACGAGATGGAGCCTATCCAAGAAAGTGCCACCAATAGTCAACATACCATAATAGTACAATAAGCTGACAAATAGGTTTGGGTCTATCATATCGACAGCCTGGAAAGAAGTTTCAACCTTAGTATCAATATATCCTTGCTCGGCAATCGTCCGCACCACTCCCTTTCGGTCACCATCCAAACGGTCGAGACTCACCAATCGCTTCATCTTGGCATAATCGGTCTTGGAGTTAGGATCACGCATGTCCTTCGGAGGACGACCAGTCGTAATGAGCGTATTCATGTAATATATCACCATATTACTATTGTACATACAAGGTTCCACGCCATAGCACTCCTCAGAGAAACAATAGTTGTCATACCATGGTTTCATCTCTGCTATGATTTCATCTTCTGGTTTAGTTATTCGTCCTACCTCTTGGTAATAGCGAATCATCTCACGCACATCAGTTTCACTAAAGCCTAAGAGATTGTTAAACCAATAATGAACTGAGATATTGGTTGCAATGTTGAATCCACTCGTTAAATCATCCAATGTGATTGGGCTTACTCCCATAAAGAGGATTCGAGTGAAATTCGGCTTGAACGTTTTAAAGACATCACGATAGAAGCCGCTACCATGAGTCATCTCATGATATACATCGTGTCCTTGTTCGTTGAGGACAACATTAGTAAAATTATCGTATTCATCGATAATCAAATAAAGTTGATAACCCTTTTCTTTAGCCTCACCGACAAATGCAGCAATTTTGCCACCAGCAGTTGGAGCGTTATGAGCTGCCTCTATTGCTTTCTGACTATAATACTTCCCGTATTTTCTAAGAAATGCATCTATCTTAATCCCTAAGTAAACATGAAAAGCATCCTGCAAATTATCTGCACAACCCACCACTTGCGAGAAATCCAAACTCAGCACTTGGAATTTTCCCTTGGTCTCCAATGGATGCTCAGCAATCCAAGTACCTTGGAACTCTTCGTCTATATCCTTGTAGTTCTCACAATCATAATAGTCTGCCACCATTGACAAGAAAAGGCTCTTACCAAAGCGACGTGGACGAATGAAGAACAAGAAGTCTGACACAGCCTCCATCTTTGGCAAGTACATGGTCTTGTCAACATAATAGAGATTGCTATCTGATATGCTTCGGAACTGACTGATGCCAGTTGGCAGTCTTTTTATCTTTCCCATAAACCTAGTTTTATCTTTCGGTTGCGAAGTTAATCAAAAAATATGAAACAGCCAAACTTTAAAGGTACAAATACGAAAATGGGCTTCTCTCACTACCCTAAGGCAAGCGAAAGAAGCCCATATATATTAAATGATATGTCCAATGCTTACTTGTTCAAGTACTTCTTGCCGTTCTTAACAACAATACCCTTGTAAGACTCAGATACCTGCTGACCAGCGAGGTTGTAAAGAGTAGAAGACTTGGCTGAAGCAGAAGCCTCAAGGTTAGAGATGCCTGTTGGGGTGCCACCACGTACTACTGTCAACTTTGTAATGCAAGTTCCAGTATTACCATTACGACCAAGCTGAAGTGTAGCAGCATCTTCTGTCAATGTATAAGTTTGTGCTGTAGGATCATCAGCAACCAAACGGCTATTAATAAAGTTGTCTGACTTGAACAATACAGATGCTGCCTCACCCACTTTACCAATAAAAATGGTTATTGCTGCATTTTTTTCTGCACTATTATTGTAAACACCAGCGATAGACACTACATCACCAGTCTTAAATCCACCCTCAGTAGTAAGCTCCACAAAATTATCTGTCACCTTATTATCTGTAGAAAAGCTTTTACCTACTTTTATACAACTCACATTATCTTTGTTTAAATGAATCTTGACTGTTGCATAAGAAATATCAGCAGCAGCATTATGCAATGTAATACCAGATTGACTTGTTGGATAATCAATCAAAGTTGTCTGAGCGTTAACACTAGCTGCCATAGCGACAGCTGCAATTAGAGTAAAGAATTTCTTTATAATCGTTTGTTTTAAGTTATTGTTATTTTAAGTTCGGTTTATCTGCTTGCAAAGGTAACACTTTCTTCCCTACTTCGCTACCCTAAAACACCAAAATCGCACGCAAACGATTACGTGCGTTTCAATATCTTGCCGTATAGTACTTTCGAGTTTTTATTGTAATTTTGCCACACATAAACAACAAAAACAAACCTAAAGTTACAAACAATGAAACAAAATCTACTCAAACTCGGAATGATTTGCTTGATGCTTGTCTTTAGCTTCATCGCTAAAGCAGTGGACATCAAGGAGAAGGCTATCTACTCCACCGACTTCTCGGAATGGAAGAATGCCAGTGCTACAATATCAGAATCGAAGGTGACGGTGAAGAACAAGTACACCAAGGAAGCTTTCGACTTTATTCTCTACAACACTATCATTAGTTCTACCAACAAACAAACTCCGAAGCTAGGAAATGCTACCGGCGGTTATCTGCAAACACCGAAGACAGCAGACACATACGTGATGACTTCCACCATCCCTAGCATCACAAAGGTTCATTATATGAATGGAGCCACTGGTGGAAAAACTCGTGGTTACAAATTGGAATGCAAAGGAGATGGTGACACGGATTGGGTTTTACTGAGCGACACTCCAGCTTACCCTATAGCTGGCACAGATATTACAATTGATGTGAACCGTACCAATGTTCAACTACGTTTTACCAATCTTGACAGTGGCAATTACGCCTTCCTCCTCAAGCTCGACATCTATGCCAACGTAGATATGGACAACGTAGCAGAGAAGGAGAACTATACCCTCACCTATTATAATATAGATGGCTCTACAGTCATCGGCACACAGAGAGTCACCGAGGATGAAACCATCGGCGCATTCTCTGCAGAGGCAGAAAGCAAGGTGACCATCGCCGACGGTCAGAAGTTCCGTGGTTGGTGCACGAAAATGCAAGAAAATCCAAAGAAGTATTCCACCAAGGACATCGTGACTGGCAACCTCAACCTCTATCCTCTCGTAACAGAAATAGAGTCTGCCAATCCAACCACTCGTTACGACTACAATCTGAAAGACCAATACTTCGATGCCGGTGACCATGAGGCATTCTCTGTTGAGGGCAATGGCAAATGGCATGACACAACTCATGGATGGACATTCTCCGCTACCGACAAGATCAAGTTGCTTATGGGTGGCAAAGGTTACATCAAGATGAATCTCTGTAACTATTCAGGCTCAGGCAACATCATCCTGACCAGTCCAAGCGGCACACAGATAGCAAGCATCACCGCCAAGGCTAGCACTGATGGAGCCACCGCTGTCATCGAGAACACCTTAGATGAAAGTGGCGAGTACGTCCTCTCTTTCGATGGCACAGGTTACAACTACATCCACAGCCTCAGCATCATCAATATGACTGAGCCTGCCTACACCCAGAATGGTAACTGGTACGCAGTGAAGGCTGGCGATGGCAAAAACCTTATCACTACTCTCGAACTCGTCAGCGGATACAATGCCGCAGCCAATGCACCTCGTGCTTATATCTTCTTGCCTAACGGCACATACGATCTCGGCGAGACCGTATTGACTACCATCAGCGGAAACAACATCTCGCTTATCGGTGAAAGCATGGACAAGACCATCATCGTCAACAAGCCTGAGGTAGAGGGTATCGGCGCAACAGCCACCATCCTTAACACTGGCAAAAACCTCTATATCCAAGACCTTACCTTGCAGAACGCATACGACTATTATAATGCAAAAGATGCCGGTCGTGCCGTCTGCTTGCAAGACCGTGGTACACAGACCATCTGCAAGAAAGTGAAGATGCTCTCTTACCAAGACACCTACTATAGCAACGACCCACAAGGCAAGGGACAATACTACTTCGAGGACTCTGAAATTCATGGTACTGTAGATTATATCTGTGGTGGTGGTGATGCCTACTTCAACAGAGTACTTCTCGTCAATGAGAGTCGAAGCGCAAGCGGTAAGTCTGGCGATGATGTTATCGCAGCTCCTAATAGCAAGAGCGAATGGGGATATATCTTCAAGGACTGCACTATCGAAAATAAGGCTGCAAAATTCTCACTCGGTCGTTCATGGGATTATATCACTCGCCTTACTTGGTTGAACACCACCATCAACCAAAAAGATGAAATCATTGACGACGGAAAGAAGGTGGCTTACTTCACCATCGATGCCATGGGAAACAACGCCGCCGATAAGTTCCGCCTCGATTTCTTGAAGGATGCCGATGGCAATGTCTTCTCCCCAAGCGAGAAGATGGTGACATTCAAAGCAACAAAGGCTAGCATTACAAAACCAGAAGAGAACATCATCCTCACAGCAGATGAAGCCGCAGGATATTCCCTCGACAAGGTATTCACCGACTGGACACCTGCTGCATTGGCTTCTCAAAAGGACCCTATCGCTGCCAAGGTAGCCAACGGCAAGTTGACTTGGACAGGCAATGCTAATATGTATATGGTCGAGAAGAACGGCGAGTTCGCTGCCTTGACTACCGAGACTGAATATACCATCGACGACGCATCTGCTAAGTACGAGGTAAGAGCAGCCAACGAGATGGGCGGTTTCGGCTTGAGCGAGTCAACAGCTACTGGCATCGACAAGGTCATCTCTTCTGACGATGCTGTCAAGACAGTCATTTACTCAGTAGATGGCATGCTGCTCAGTCACCTCCAGAAAGGTATCAACATCCTCGTGAAGTCATTCGCTGACGGAAGCAAGAAGACCAGCAAGGTCATCGTAAAGTAAAGAAACAAAAGATGGCATTCGGATGAAAATCCGATGAATACATCGACCATTATTGTCATTAGGAAAGGCATGGCAGAATCTCTGTCATGCCTTTTTCATTACCATATCGTAATCGTTTGCGTGCGTTTTGCGATTACATACAGATTCTAATCGGAAGAATAATTGTAACTTTGCCACACAATATCAAACCTAAGAAAAAAAATGAAGAAATCAATCTTACAAACTATCGTGCTCGCAGCACTCCTGGCATTGCCAACTTTTGCAAAGGCTCAGACATTCGCAGGGATTACTGCAGAGCAAAATGCGCAGAACACTCCTGAGGGATGGACTGCGGTGGCATTACCTCAGTTGCCTGCCATTACTGCGGCAAATACATTTAATATTACCAGCTATGGTGCATCTACCTCCTCTGCGGACAACACCAAGGCTATCCAAGCGGCTCTTGATGCCGTACCTGCTACCGGTGGTATGGTCGTCATTCCTGCAGGAACATGGCTATGCGGTGCACTACAAATTAAGTCAAAGACGATATTCCACCTTGCAAAGAACTGTACCCTATTGCAGCAACCTTATGGCACATTCCCCAACAACAAGACAAACTTCATTAGAGAAAAGAAGAATGCAACCGATATAGTTATCGAAGGAGAAGATAAAGAAACATCAATCATTGATGGACAAGGAGAAGCTTGGTGGAGAGCACTAGACAACGGAACCTCTCTCAATCGTGGAGCTTTGATTAGATTTAATTCCGGTTCCAGATTTCTAGTCAGAAACCTTACTTGCAAAAATGCGCCAGCACAGAACATAACTTTGGGCAACAAGAGTGCAGCTAGCAACAGTTCTTATGCACTGAATGCTACTGTTCATGATGTTTTCATATATGCTCCAGCTTCGGAATTGAGCAAAACTGGAAGTGTTTACCCATCTCACAACACAGACGGTATTCCTATATGGGATCCATACGTAAACATCTACAACTGTGAAATCAACAATGGAGACGATAATGTTGTTTGCGATTCATACTCTCAGTACATTCATGTGTGGAATTGTAAATTTGGTACTGGTCATGGAGCTTCTGTTGGAAGTTTCACCAAGAACATTAAACATGTATGGTTCGACAATATTACAATGAATGGTACCACTGCTGGTGTTCGCTTAAAAACTGGTATAGAATCAAACGGATCTTTAAGAGGCGGTGGGGAGGAAGACTTTCGATTTACTAATTTTACCATGACCAAAGTCAAGAACCCTTTCTCCATGGACTGCTATTACGATAAGAAATACAATGCAGACCCAGCGGTTGACATGGCTAACGCTCGCGCATTGGATAGCACAACCCCAACCTATAATGGTATCTTGCTCCAAAACATCAAGACCACTGATGTTTGCACAGGCAATGCCATCTTCCTCGTCGGTCGTCCTGAAAGCCACATCAAGAATGTGACACTCGACAACGTGCAAATCAATGCAAAGAAGGGTATCGACATCCGATTCGTGGATAATCTCGTCTTCAAGAATGGCTCAAAGATTACAGTGAGCAACAATGGTACGATGTGGGTAAAGAACTATGATTCGACTTACGATGACCAATGCGATGCTACCAAGACAAGTAGCACGCCTACCCCAACACCAGGGGATGACACTGCAGATTCATATATTCTCTATTCGAAAACACTCACTGATGGAAGCACACCTACTGCAACTTTCAGCAATGGATTCAGTATCAGCAACGAGAAAGGCAAAACATACGCCGTAGGTTCTGGTACGAATTATATCAAATACAGTGCTAATCAATATTCCATTACGATTCCTAAAGGAATCAAGATTAGCAAGATAGAGTTTGAAGGCAAAGACAACTATGATACTGACGATGCTTATATTGGTGAAATCAATGGCGAGACCTATGATGCAAACAAATTTGTTTTTCCTAAAGACAAAAGCGTAAAGTCATACAGCATCAATTTCAGTACACCAGTAGAGAACACCTTAACCTTTACTCCCAAAGTAAAGCAAGTCATCTTGAAAATCACGCTATATACTAGCGGCACTACTGGCATTACAGCCATCACAGCCGACAGCACCAAGTCAGCGAACCTATACGACCTCAGCGGTCGTTTGATTGCTAAGAATGCCACAGCCGACAACCTAAAAGGCTTGAGCAAGGGGATTTACATCCTCAACAACAAGAAATATACAGTAAAATAATAGTTTTCTCTAGCAAGACTGCTTACTATTCAGAAAAGGGGACGTGCCGTTAGATTACGACATGTCCCCTTTTCACATCCCATCACGCCACCATCATTTGTCAGAGGGCTACTTCTTCTGCTAAAATACACTGAAAAAGCGATGCAGATTCCCTTTTCCGGGTCTGCATCGCCTTCTCTTTTCTCTATGATATATAAGGGTGAGCACGCCACACCTTATCTTTCATTCATACGATTCCATTACTCAGCCTTTGGCCCAGTTGGCTTTTCTGCCTTTGCCTTGGTCGCTGTCTTCTTCGTTGCGGTCTTGGCTGGAGCTTTCTTTGCAGCTGGCTTAGCGGCAGCCTTTTCCTTCTCAGCACGAAGTTTCTCAGCCTCCTTCTCTATCTTCTCTATCTTAGCCTGGAGACGGACGATTTCCTTATCCTTCATCTCAATCTCCTCCTCCATATTCTTCACACTCGTCAAGTAGTTCTCCAACTGATCGTTATCGACATCAGCAGGATAGAGTTGATCGACTCTTCTGAGGAAGTCACCCAAGATATTCATATAGTTGGTGAACGCATCGAAAGGACTGGAGTAGATGCCACGGTCGAGGCCCACATTGCTTGGCTTGGTAGTCATGAAGCGGAAGTTGTTGCTTGCCTGCAGATAATCCCAGTCTTGGTTGATACGTGGGTCGTTGGCAATACGTACACGATCTGCCACACTATAAAGCTTGTTGAAAGCCTCACGCTGCATTGGGTTACCGAGCCACGTGCTCACGTCACGCTCCTCATCCACCCAACTCAAGGTATCAGGTACGTTCAACTCTCCTACCGACTTCATCTTCTTGCAAATCTCAGAAGGTGTAGAGAAAGTGATGCCCTTCTCCTTAGCGCAAGCTGGGAGAGCCTTGAAGAACTCCAAGATATTGCTAGACAATGGCTGGGCGATACCGAGGGCAGACAACTCCATGAAGATGTTGATGATTTGCTCCTCCTGTGGCAAAGCCGCAATCTCATTGATATAGGTATCAGCGAAGAGAGGATAGCCATCCCAACTGCTGTTATTGAAACGCAAGGAGATGTCATCGCTCAACTTGATGTCTCGCAGCAAGAGTTTCAAGTTAGGAGCCAAAGGACAATGATATACATAATGTGGGGACTTCCAACCAAGCACGTGCTTAGCACCCTCAGTCAGCATACCCTTGAAGCCCATCTGTGATGCCTGCAAACCGATGTCATCGCTGTAGATAAGCGAAGAGTTGCGCAGGATAGTTGGTTCCTTGCCGAAGTACTCCTTGATCTTAGCAGCCTGGCGCTTCACCTCCTTAGCAAAGCTATCCTCATTGATGAGGGATGCCAAGCCGTGTGAATAAGGCTCAGCCAAGAACTCCACGCAACCCGTGTTATTGAGTTCCTGCAACTTCTCCAATACCTGAGGAGCGTGCAACTCCAACTGCTCCATGCCGACGCCCGACAGAGAGAAAGCCACCTTGAAGTACTTGTCGCTATTGTTGATCATCTCCAAGAGGGCGTTGAGAGCTGGCATGTACGACTTCTCAGCTATCTCATTGATGCTACGCTCGTTCTCATAGTCGTCATAGTAATAATGGTCGGTACCGATGTCGAAGAAGCGGTAGCGTTTCAGATGGGTAATCTGATGTATCTCGAAATATAAACAAATTGTTTTCATAATTCTAAATTATTAATTATTAATTATTTCCACCCCAAGGTCTTGAGGTAAAGGTCTTTGATGCGAGCACCCACTTTCTCCCAAGTGATTTGGTCAACCTCCTTCTTGCCTTCCACAGAGAGGTAGTCGAAGAGACTCTCATTGTGGCAGATGCTGTAGATGGCATCGGCGAGGGCATGGATGTCCCAGTAATCTACCTTGATGCAGTTGGTAAGAATCTCACCACAACCGCTCTGCTTGGAGATAATGGTAGGTGTGCCACATTGCATCGCCTCCAATGGGGAGATACCAAAAGGTTCACTCACGGAAGGCATCACATACACATCAGAATCCTTCAAGCACTCATACACCTGTTTGCCACGCATGAATCCAGGGAAGTGGAAGCGGTCGGCAATGCCACGCTCGGCTGCGAGATAAATCATCTGGTCCATCATATCGCCAGAACCAGCCATACAGAAACGGACGTTACGGCTACGGTGCAATACCATGTTGGCTGCCTCGACAAAGTACTCAGGTCCTTTCTGCATCGTCAATCGCCCCAAGAAGGTGACGACCTTCTCCTTGCCCTTATGGTCAGGGCGAGGGATGTCTTGCCACTCTTGCTTCAATGGATAAACGGCATTGTGCATTGCGAAGCACTTGCGTGGGTCTTGGTGATATTGGTTGATGACCGTCTGTCGGGTCAACTCAGATACACACATGATGCAGTCGGCGTTGTCCATACCATCCTTCTCGATGGCATACACGGTAGGGTTCACCTTGCCACGGCTACGGTCGAAGTCGGTAGCATGTACATGGATGCACAATGGCTTGCCGCTCACTCTCTTGGCATGGATGCCTGCAGGGAAAGTCAACCAGTCGTGTGCATGGATAATATCAAAATCTTCGGAACGAGCCACGACACCAGCGATGATGGAATAGTTGTTGATCTCATCATGCAGGTTGGATGGATAGCCACCGGCGAAGTCCATACAACCGAGGTCATTGACGTTCATATAGTTGAAGTCGGCATAGATATGGTCACGATAGCGGAAATAGTCATCCGGATTCATGACGTTGCCCACACGCTGCTGCACATAATCGTGGTTAACATCACGCCAAGCGATAGGCACCGAGTTCATTGCCACGATCTTGCAAGCACTGCGGTCTTCATCACCGAAAGGATGAGGAAGGCACAAAGTGATATCCACATCGCCCTGGGCATGCAAGCCCTGGGAAATACCAAAGTTGGCAGTAGCCAAACCACCATATACGTGAGGAGGATACTCCCATCCAAACATTAATACTTTCATATAGCAGTCCTCCTTATTAATATTGATATTTTTCAAGTAATTCCAAAGCACGCAAGATCTCTGCCACGTTCATGGCGAAAGAGATGGCTCCTCGTCCATGGAAAGGTGGGTTACCATCAAAGAGTTCGCTGATGGTACCCAAGCAATGGCATGACATCTCATCCTCGTAGCCCACCATCTGGCGCTCGATGAAGCTGAGACGTGTGCGGCGATAGAGCTTCAAGCTTGCCTCCATGTAGAAGCCACCGAGCCAAGGCCATGCCGTACCCTGGTGGTAAGCATAGTCGCGCTGTGTCTGTGGTCCCACATACACTGGGTTGTAACCACCACTCTTAGGAGAGAGCGAGCGCAATCCCTTAGGAGTCAGGAGTTCACGAGTACAGATGTCGAGCACCTTCTTCTTCTGGTCTTGTGAGAGAGGAGAATAGTCGAAAGCGACAGGGAATATCATGTTAGGACGCACACTCCAGTCGATCATGTTACCATCCACATAGTCGTAGAGATAGCCATATTCATTGAGGAATGTATCGAGGAATGACTGCTTGGTCTTCTCTGCGATTTCGAGGAGATGCTGTTGTTGGTCTGCCTTGCCATCGAGTTCTGCCAAAGCGGCTCCGAAACAGAGGGCATTGTACCAGAGGGCATTAAACTCCACGATATATCCACTACGTGGCACCACAGGACGACCGTTTGCCGTGGAGTTCATCCACGTCACAGCCTTGTTCTTTCCGTTAGTATAGAGAAGTCCGTTAGGATGTAGTTCTAGGTTAGGATGATGATTACCCTCAATAAACTGGAGGATATTGCGGATGAACTTGCCATATTTCTTCAGGCATTCTTCCTTGCTGGTCTCCTTGGCATACTGTTGCAAAGCCCAGATAGCCCAAAGAGGCACATCAGGTTGTTCCATCTCAGTGATATTCACGGAGATAGGTTTGCCTTCCATAAACTCATAGTAGCCCTTTATGGCGGTCTTCATCACGAGTTCGAAGTAGTCGTCCTCATCTATGGAGAGGGTCAAGCCTGGCAATGCGATGAATGTATCACGGGCACGGCACTTGAACCAAGGATAACCTGCCAAGATATAGCGGTCGTCATTCTTCTCACGGCGATGGAACTGGTGAGCCGCATTGACAAGGCAGTGGAAGAAGTTGTCGCGAGGCGCACGCTCATCTACCTCCTTGTCGAAGAGACGCTTCAGTGTACTGGTCTTGATTTCCGATGTGGAGGCAGCGAAGACAATGCTCTCGCCCTTCTTGATATCCATCTCGAAGTAACCTGGCACGTAGAGATCCTCATTGGAAGCATAGCCACGCTCCTGCTCCTTTGGATATTCCACGCCACGATACCAATCGGGAGCGAAGACAAACTCATTCTTCTTGGAGAACTGCATATAGAGGTCGGGATAACCTGCATACATACAAGTCTTGATTCCATTATCGACCATCGAATACTCACGAGAGGCAGTGCCGTTCTCATGCGTAAACTGACGAACGCTGCGGAAAGCAAGGAATGGACGGAAACGAAGTTTGGTAGCGGAATGACAATCCACCATGGTGTAACGGATCAAGATACGATCCTCATAATGCTGGAACACCACTTCCTTTTTCAGGATAACGCCACCTACACGATAAAGCGTCGTAGGCACCTTATCACAATCAAACTCACGGATGTACTTATGACCCATTGGACTGAAGTTATTGCCTTGGTACTTGTGCAATCCCAGGTTGAATTCAGCACCATGCTGAATGACTGTAGGGTCGAGCGAACTCAGCAGCACATGGTTCTCATCGTCCAGTTCAGGAACGGGAACAACCAACAAGCCATGATACTTTCGAGTATTACAGTCCACAATCGTAGAGCACGAATAAGCACCCGAACGGTTGGTTCTTAGCAACTCCTTCGGCAATGACTCTTGAAGATTAGTCATCAGGGCCTTTTCGAATTTTAGATAACTCATAGATCTACATTAAGGTTTTAATATTTTTAGATTCATTATTGTGCTTTCAAAGGTAAGGAAAAAAAGTGAAACCGCAAAGTTTTTGGGCAAAGTTTTTCAGAAAAAGCCTAGATTTAATGTTTTATAAGCATTTATCCACCCAAATTGATGCTTTTTCGCTTGTTTTTTAAACGAGAGAAGTCAGCTTGCCCTACCCTCTCATGATATCTGCAAGCCGACTTCTTACATCAATTTAATGATAAGTTCTATTGTGGTATCAAGAAGTTGACTACCTCTTGTTCCACAGTGATCCGATAAGGACCTTTAGGTGTATTCATCAATCTGCCATCCACGCCTATCATGGCATGTGCCGCCACTTCCACCACCACCTCTTGGGTGCGGTAAGGATGCACACTCTTATGGTTGAGGAACTTTCCCTTCACGAAGAGATAGATGCCCTCGAAGAGTTGCGTCATCTCTGGATGATAGACCACCGACACATCCAGCAATCCGTTGTATGGAACGGCATTAGGGGTTTGACCATAGCCTGTGGCATTTCCTATGCACATGGTCATCACCTTGCGCTTGATGACATCAGAATTAATCTTGATGTTCATGCGATAATCGAGGCGTTGGAATATCATCAGCACAAATGAGAAGATGAATGAAAGTGTACGAGAGCCAAACACATGATGGGTCTTGCGACGGAGATTCATGATAGAGGCGATGAGTCCCACATTGACACAGTTGAGAAAATAGCGATGGCATTTCTCACCTTTCTTATTGGTATAGCGTATGCAGCCTAAGTCTATCTTTCTGACACGCCGCTTCAACAACCATTGTATGGTCTGCTCATGGTTGCTATCGTCAAAGCCCCAGAAATAGGCGAAGTCGTTCATCAAACCATTCGGGATAATACCCAATGCTATCTCGTCACGCACACTTTTCTCCACCTGCATCAAGCAGTTGACCGCATCGTTCAAGGCTGAGTCACCTCCGACAATGACTATCGTCTTGTAGCCATTGTTGATGAACATCTTGACCAGTCGCTCCACGCTGTTCTGGTTCTCACTCTGCACGAAGTCATAATCGACATGATTTTGGCGCAAGGCCTTTTCTATTTTAGCCCAACGCTTATCGCTTCCCCATCCTCCTCTCGGACAATAGAGCAAGCCCCACTTGTTCTCATTTACTGCCACGGCGAAAATAAATTATAAATCATAAATATTAAATAACAAATAGGCCTACGCCATTAGATGCTATTGAATTCTTCACTCTTCGTTCTTCACTCTTCACTCATCAACGTGAGTACTTGCTCCACCTTCTGTTCCATCGGTTGAAGAGCATCTACCCAATGGATGGTGAAACCTCGGCGTTCCATGCCTCGGAACCAAGTCATCTGACGTTTGGCAAACTGATGGATGGCGATTTCCAAACCTCTCACCATCTCCTCGTAGGTTGTCTTGCCAATGACGTATTCTGTGATAAACTTGTATTCCAAGCCATAATAGATGAGGTTTTCGGCAGGAATGCCGCTGTCCAAGAGTCCCTTGATTTCATCCACCATTCCTTCCTCTAAACGCTGATGAAGTCGGCGTGTGATTTTCTCTCGGCGTGCATCACGGTCGATGTTGACACCGATGATGAGCGAATCGACAGCCGGCAACTCTCGTTCGGGCATCGGATGCTCCAAGTTGTAGGATTCTATCTCGATGGCACGTATCGCTCGCTGTGCAGTATCTACATCTGTGCGATTGTGCATATTGCTGCCCGTCTTTGCCTTCAAGTCCTTCAACATCACGGTCAGTTCTTCCAAAGACTTGCCTTCCAACTGCTTACGCAATTCAGGATTCTGAGGGACAGGAGACAGATGATAGCCTTTCAGTACAGATTCAATATAGAGTCCTGTGCCTCCACACAATATCGGGAGCACATGGCGACGCTGGATGTCTTGATAGGCATCATAGAAATCTTGCTGATATTGAAAGAGATTGTACTTGGTTCCTGGCTCGCAGATGTCTATCAAATGATAGGGAATCACTTTGTCTGTCACGGTATAGTCTGCCAAATCCTTGCCAGTACCAATGTCCATACCACGATACACTTGACGGCTATCGGCACTGATAATCTCAGCCCCCACAGTTGTCCCACCCCAAGAAGACGCATCCATCGCATCAATCTTGGCAGCAAGGGCAGCGGCAAGACTTGTTTTTCCACTAGCCGTAGGTCCCAGTATGGTTATCATAGAATGTTTCATAGCGCAAAGATACGGCAAAATAAGGAAAGAACAAAATAAAAAGAAAGAAAAATAGACTTTTGCCCCAAAAAGAGTAAGAACACGGGCAAGATAGCTAGGTACAGAAACAAAAAAGCCGCCCAGCAAACTGGACGGCTATATCTTCAATCGTTAAGAGTCAACGAATTAACCGTTGTGCTTCTTCATGATCTTGATCAACTC
>ULUS01035057.1_pt1 | contig 21056 bp, 20 predicted proteins | sample 1958761 | NCBI WGS metagenome assembly ULUS01 (sample SAMEA4835767, study PRJEB28245) | human gut metagenome | biome: gut microbiome; material: fecal sample | place: Denmark | collected 2008
TAACTATCTGTACGACCGCGACATCAATCGCTACCGTGCAATCATCAAGGCCCTCGGCCTCCGTAAGTAATCCGCACAAAGGAAACAAGGTCCCGCGTACTCAAAGAGAACGCGGGATTTTTTTTGTATTTATACTACTTGTCTGAAAAAAAAGTAGTAACTTTGCAGAAGTTTTTTAAGGTATATAAAATGCAAGATATTAGAAACATTGCGATTATCGCCCATGTCGACCATGGAAAGACCACGCTTGTCGACAAGATGATGTTGGCGGGCAAGCTGTTCCGTGACGGCCAGGATAACAGTGGCCAGGTATTGGACTCCAACGACCTGGAACGCGAACGAGGAATCACTATCCTTTCCAAGAACGTTTCAATCAACTGGAAAGGCACAAAAATCAATATTATTGACACCCCGGGTCACTCCGATTTCGGTGGTGAGGTAGAGCGCGTGCTCAATATGGCAGACGGTTGTATTCTGCTTGTTGACGCATTCGAAGGACCGATGCCGCAGACACGCTTCGTGCTGCAGAAGGCGCTTCAGATCGGTCTGAAGCCGATCGTTGTTGTGAACAAGGTTGACAAGCCAAACTGCCGCCCAGAGGAAGTGTACGAAATGGTGTTCGACCTCATGTTCTCACTCAACGCTACTGAAGACCAGCTCGACTTCCCCGTTGTTTACGGTTCGGCAAAGAACGGCTGGATGGCTGAGGACTACAACGCCCCGACAGACAATATCGACTATCTGCTCGACAAGATTGTAGAAGTGATACCCGCACCGAAGGTGCTTGAGGGTACGCCGCAGATGCTCATCACATCGCTCGACTACTCAAGCTACACCGGTCGTATCGCCGTAGGACGTGTTCACCGCGGCACGCTCAAGGAAGGCATGAACATAACCATCTCTCACCGCGACGGTACTCAGGAGAAGACACGCATCAAGGAAATACACGTGTTCGAGGGAATGGGACAGAAGAAGGTAGACGAGGTTCACTCTGGCGACATCTGCGCCATTGTAGGTCTGGAGCGCTTCGAAATCGGCGACACCATCTGCGACTTCGAGAACCCCGAGCCGCTGCCTCCTATCGCTATCGACGAGCCTACCATGAGTATGCTCTTCACCATCAACGACTCGCCGTTCTTCGGTAAGGAAGGCAAGTTCGTTACATCACGCCACATCAACGACCGCTTGCAGAAGGAGCTTGAGAAGAACCTTGCGCTGCGCGTGCGTCCGTTCGAGGACACCACGGATAAGTGGATTGTAAGCGGACGCGGTGTGCTCCACCTCTCTGTGCTCATCGAGACAATGCGTCGCGAGGGTTACGAGCTTCAGGTTGGTCAGCCGCAGGTAATCTACAAGGAGATCGACGGTGTGAAGTGCGAGCCTATCGAGGAACTTACTATCAACGTGCCCGAGGAGTTCTCGAGCAAGATGATTGATATGGTGACACGCCGCAAGGGCGAGATGACATCTATGCAGACCCTCGGCGATCGCGTCGACATCGAGTTCGACATACCGTCGCGCGGCATCATCGGTCTGCGCACCAACGTGCTCACAGCGAGCCAGGGCGAGGCTATCATGGCTCACCGCTTCAAGGAGTACCAGCCGTACAAGGGCGAGATTACACGCCGTATGAACGGTTCGATGATTGCACTCGAGACTGGCACTGCCTATGCTTACTCTATCGACAAGCTGCAGGATCGCGGCAAGTTCTTCATCGATCCGGGTGAGGAAGTGTACGCAGGTCAGGTGGTAGGCGAGCACGTTCATGACAACGACCTCGTCATCAACGTTACGAAGGCAAAGCAGCTCACCAACGTTCGTGCCAGCGGTTCTGACGAGAAGGCGCGCGTGATACCGAAGGTGGTGATGAGTCTTGAGGAGTGCCTCGAGTACATCAAGGGCGACGAGCTCGTGGAGGTTACTCCGAAGAGCATGCGTATGCGCAAGATTATCCTCGACCATCTCAGCCGCAAGCGCAGCAACAAAGACTAATTTCTTGTATCGAAATATATACAACGACGGGTGTTCCAAGACTGTGAAGTCATGGGACACCTTTTTTCGTATCAAATGCTTGCTTTTGTGGAATTAATTTGTTACATTTGCGGCATGGGAATAGAAAAGATACGAAAAGTCATATATAGTTTATGATAAGACTTAATGAAGAGAAGTTGGCACGACTTCACACCGCAGATGAAATATTGGAAAAGGAATACGGCGCACCCGGAACCCCTTCGCGCGATGCTTTCGAGGCGCGCGCCAAGGCATGGTATTACGCCGAGTTGCTGAAAGAAGAGCGCAAGCGCCAGAAGCTTACGCAGCAGCAGCTTGCCGACAAGATAGGCAAGAAGCGCGAATATATATCTACCATAGAGCGTGGCAACAGCGACATGCAGATGTCTACGTTCCTGCAGATAGCCTCTGCGTTAGGACTGCGTTTCTCGCTCGTGGTGGGCTGACGGCAAATTAATGTGCGGGTGGGCTGACAACAAGTTGGTTAAACCACGCGCCCGAACACAATAATAATGGCTGTTCGGCGTTTATTATTCAGAAAAAGAAAACGTAAACGAACAAGAACAGATGAAGAAAAGAACAATAATATTGGGACTCGCCGCAGGCGTGCTGCCAGCGATGGCGCAACCGAAGGTCGGCACCGTATCCGTACTGCCCCGTGTGGGCGTGGCGCTCGCCAATCTGCCCGGCGACAAAATGTATATAGCCGGTGGAGTCGGCGACAACATGACTTACTCGGCACGCTATAAGGCAGGCCTGATGGCAGGTGTCGACATCGACTGGCAGTTCATGCCCAACCTCTCTGCCACTATCGGTGCGCAGTATGTGCAGCAAGGCGCCAAGTACGGCAACGACGGCTACAAGGTGCAGGTTACGGAAGGCGTGTACAAAGGCACCGGCTACAGCGACTGGAGCACGCAGCTCCATTACATCAACGTGCCCCTGATGCTCAACGCCTACCTCGGCACGGGCTTCGCCGTTAAAGCCGGTGTGCAGATAGGCTTCCCGCTCTCGGGCAAGATGAAGTACACCGAGCAGCAGTACACGATGACGAAAGACGACGTGAAGTACGAGAAACCCGAACACGTGAAGTACAACCTGAACTCAACGCTTACAAAAGTGACATTCGCTATTCCCGTCGGCGTGAGCTACGAGTTCTCTAACGTCATCCTCGACGCGCGCTATAACTTCGGACTCACACAGTTCCAGGACATTGACGGTTTCGAGTCGTCGAAGAACCGTGTGTTCACGTTCAGTGTAGCCTATCGTTTGGAACTATAAAAACCTGCTACGTCGCTAAAACCAGAACATCAACCGAACAACAATGGAAAAGAAGATAATAGTCTGCTGCGCCATCATCGTAGCAGGAACATACATACTCTCGCGCTCGTGGTCGATGACCATCGGCGTGGCTCTGCTGCTCTACGCCCTCGACGCCTACCTCACGGCTTGGGTGAAGAAGAAGGACGAGCAGTATTACGGAAAAAAGAAAAAGGAAGAAGATGGAGAAACTCATTAAACTATATACAGAATGGAGTGGGGCTGAACCCGTCAGCACCGAGCAGCTCGCCGGTGCCGGTAGCAATCGCCAGTACTACCGCTTCACCTCAGAGGACGGCTCTACCGTCATCGGCGTCGTAGGCACCAGTCGCGACGAGAACCACGCCTTCGTTTATCTCGCCGAGCACTTCGAACAGCGCCAGTTGCCCGTGCCGCACATACTCGCACAGAGCGCCGACGGACTACGCTATCTGCAGACCGACCTCGGCTCCACCTCGCTCTTCGACGCCATACGCGGCGGACGCGAGGCTGGCGGCAGATACAACCAGCACGAGAAGCAGCTGCTGAAAGCTACCATACGCCAGTTGCCGAACATACAGATACGCGGAGCGCGCGGACTCGACTGGCAGAACTGCTATCCGCAGCCCGAGTTCGACGAGGACAGCGTGCTCTTCGACCTCAACTACTTCAAGTATTGCTTCCTGAAGCCTTCGGGTCTCGACTTCCACGAACTGAAGCTCGAGGCTAACTTTCGTCTCTTCGCCAAGGACCTCACCGCCGAGAACATCGACTCGTTCCTCTACCGCGACTTCCAGGCGCGCAACGTGATGCTCGACGCCGAGGGCAATCCGCATTTCATCGACTTCCAGGGCGGCAGACGCGGTCCGTTCTACTACGACCTCGCCTCGTTTCTATGGCAGGCGTCGGCACGCTACAGCGACAAGCTGCGCCGCGAACTCGTAGCCGAATACTACGACGCGCTGAAGCAGTACACCGAGGTGCCGTCGCTGCGCCACTTCGTACACCGTCTGAGCCTTTTCGTACTCTTCCGCACGTTGCAGGTGCTCGGCGCATACGGTTTCCGCGGCTACTTTGAGCGCAAGAAGCACTTCATCGATTCCATTCCGCCGGCTATGGACAACCTACGCGCGCTGCTGAAGCTGGGCGAGCAGGTGTTCCCCTATCCCTACATGATGGATATGCTGCGCCGACTCACCGAGATGCCGCGCTACGCTCATATCGAGGAGCCGGCAGTGTCGCGCGCCGACGGCTACAAGACCACCGACAAGAACGTCTATGCGGCTCATCCGCAGGACGGACCCGCTACGTTCTCCAAGTACGACGGCAAGGGTCCGCTGCGCGTGCGCGTCTTCAGCTTCTCCTACCGCAAGGGCATACCAGCCGATGAGTCGGGCAATGGCGGCGGATACGTGTTCGACTGTCGCTCTACTCACAACCCTGGACGTTATGAGCCGTACAAGAAACTCACCGGACTCGACGAGCCTGTGATACGATTCCTCGAGGACGACGGCGAGATACTCACCTTCCTCGACAGCGTATACAAGCTCGCCGACGCACACGTGCAGCGATACATCGACCGTGGCTTCACCGACCTGATGTTCTCCTTCGGTTGCACCGGCGGACAGCATCGCAGCGTCTACTCGGCGCAGCATCTCGCTGAGCATCTGCACGAGAAGTTCGGAATAGAAGTGCACGTCTGCCACAGAGAGCAAGGCATAGAGCAGACACTTCTGTAGAATTTATAGTGCATTCATTTTGCTGTTTGGCGGATTTTGAGTAATTTTGTAGGCAACATATTTATAACGACATCTATGATGCAAGCAATGATTTTCGCGGCAGGAATGGGCACTCGCCTTAAACCGCTCACCGACACTATGCCAAAGGCGTTGGTGAGGGTAGGTGGTGAGCCGCTCATAAAGCACGTAATACAAAATCTCTCTGAGGCTGGCGTTGACCGCATTGTTGTCAACGTGCACCACTTTGCGCAGCAGATAATCGACTATCTTACAGAAAACGACAACTTCGGGCTCGATATACGCATCTCCGACGAATCTGCCGGACTGCTCGAGACGGGCGGCGGCATAAAGCATGCCGCGCAGCTCTTCGCCCCCGACGCCCCGATACTCATACATAACGTGGACATCCTGAGCAACGTAGACCTGCGACGCTTCTACGAGCGCGCCGGCGGATTGCTCAAGGCTGACGCTTCAACTCCGACTTCAGCTGACGCTCCCGACGCGTTGCTCCTCGTGAGTGAGCGCAAGACGCAGCGCTATCTGCTCTTCGACGACACGATGCGCCTCGTCGGTTGGACCAATATCACCACGGGCGAAGTGAAGAGTCCGTACCCCGACCTCGACCCTAAGGCTTGTCGCATGTACGCCTTCGCCGGCATACACGTCCTCTCGCCCCGTATGCTGCCTTTGATGCAGCAGTTCCCCGACCGCTTCAGCATCATCGACTTCTACCTGCAGACCTGCGCCACCCATCGCATCGAAGGCTTCGCCAAAGACAACCTACTGCTGATGGACATCGGCAAGCTCGATACGCTGGCACACGCAGAGGAGTTCCTGGTAAAAGTAAAAGGGTAAAAAAGTAAAAGGGTAAAAAAGCCCGTCCAATCCTTGGCTTAGGAAGGCCTAAAGAGGCTTAGTTCGGCTTAAAGCCGCCTACCATCGGCTTAAACGCCGCCTAAAGAAGAAAAAAGAAACATCGAATACAAACAATAAAACCAACCAAAGTAATGCAACAGAAGATAATAATTCTTGATTTTGGTTCGCAGACCACGCAGCTCATTGGCCGCCGTGTGCGCGAGCTTGATACCTTCTGCGAGATTATGCCCTACAACAAGTTCCCGAAGGACGACCCTTCTGTCATCGGCGTCATCCTCAGCGGAAGCCCCTTCTCGGTTCACGACAAGGAGGCGTTCAAGGTAGACCTTAGCCAGTTCGTAGGACGCATCCCGGTGCTTGGCATCTGCTACGGCGCACAGTATATCTCTTACGCCGGCGGCGGAAAGGTGGAGGCAGCCGACTCTCGCGAGTACGGACGTGCCAACCTCGAGCACTTCGACGCCGAGAACCCCTTGTTCAAAGGCTTTGTGCAGAACTCGCAGGTATGGATGAGCCACGGCGACACCATCACCGCTATCCCAGAAGACTTTAAGTGCATCGCTTCTACAGCCAACGTGAAGTATGCAGCTTACGCTTCTACAAAGCAGCCGGTATGGGCAGTGCAGTTCCACCCAGAGGTGTTCCACTCGCTGCAGGGCACACAGCTCCTGAAGAACTTCGTGGTAGACATCTGCGGAAGCCGTCAGGACTGGAGCGCCGACTCGTTCGTAGAGACAACCGTAGCTGAGCTCAAGGCGCAGCTCGGCGATGACAAGGTGATTCTCGGACTCTCGGGCGGTGTCGACTCAAGCGTAGCAGCCGTACTCCTCAACAAGGCTATCGGCAGCAACCTCACATGTATCTTTGTCGACCACGGCATGCTCCGCAAGAACGAGTTCCGCGACGTAATGGAAGACTACAAGTGTCTCGGTCTTAACGTTATCGGCGTAGACGCAAGCGAGAAGTTCTTCTCAGACCTCGCAGGCGTTACAGACCCCGAGCAGAAGCGCAAGATTATCGGTCGCGACTTCGTTGAGGTGTTCAACGCTGAAGCTAAGAAGCAGATCGGCGCAAAGTGGCTCGCTCAGGGCACAATCTACCCCGACCGCATCGAGTCGCTCAACATCACAGGCAAGGTAATCAAGAGCCACCACAACGTAGGTGGTCTGCCTAAGGAAATGAACCTCAATCTCTGCGAGCCGCTCAAGTGGCTCTTTAAGGACGAGGTTCGTCGCGTAGGCCGCTCAATGGGCATGCCCGAGCACCTCATCACACGCCATCCGTTCCCAGGACCGGGCTTGGCTGTGCGCATCCTTGGCGACATCACTCCCGAGAAGGTACGCATCCTCCAGGATGCCGACGACATCTATATCCGCGGTCTGCGCGAGTACAAGACAAAACTCTCTGGCGAGGACGCACGCCGCGTACTTGCTGCCGGCGTTCCTGCCGACATGCACGACGGCGAGATTGAGGTTTCGCTCTACGACCAGATTTGGCAGGCAGGCACAGTGCTCCTCTCTACCGTACGCTCAGTAGGCGTAATGGGCGACGAGCGCACATACGAGCACCCCGTTGCTCTCCGTGCCGTTACCTCTACCGACGCTATGACAGCCGACTGGGCTCACCTGCCTTACGACTTCATGGCTAAGGTGTCTAACGAGATCATCAACAAGGTGCGCGGTGTCAACCGCGTATGCTACGACATCTCGTCTAAGCCGCCATCAACAATCGAGTGGGAGTAAAATTATAACTGGAAGATAGGCTGGAAGATTTCGCTTTTTAAAGCAAATCTTCCAGCCTTTATTGTGCTCTAAATGTGAGAGCTGCAGCGCTGCTGGAAGATACGGCAGATTTTTTCACTAACACAAAAAACAAGGGCAATCTTTATAGACTACCCTTGTCAAATATTATCTATTTCTTCTGTGTTGGTTTCCAAATCTCATAGTCCTTCTATAAGTTCCATTTTCTGGATTTCTGTTATCTCCTACTTTTATTGGAGGTTGCGAATATTGTCTGCTTGGTCGGTCATTGGTTTTGACCTCAATTTTAAAAATATCTTTTAAGATGTTCGATTTCTTTTTGCGAGGACTATTGTCTTCATCTTCATCTTCGTCTTCATCTTCATAATAATGTCTTAAGGATCTGGATGCTTTACTTGATGACTGACTTTTGTTTTGTTTGTTATCAGCTTTCTCCTCATTATTAGCTTCGTCTTTATCCTTTTTCACCTTTTTGCCTTCGCGGTCAATCTCCCAAACTTTGTTTTTACGATACACCTTGCATGTGCCGTTCTGGAAATGTCCAACTCTATCATACTCGTGGGGCTTTATTACCATGACTCCGGAGGCGTCAATAAACAGATACTTTCCTTTTTCGTTCTTTACAGCAGCAAGACCTTCGGAGAAGTCGTCGGCATGACTGTACGTAAGAGGAATGCATTCCTCTCCATTTGAGTTTATATATCCGTATAGGTTGCCGCACTTTGCCACAATCATATTCTCGGAAAACACTCCAAGCGAATCGTATTTTACTGGAATGAATGCTTTACCGTTTTTATCGATCATTCCCTGCTTGTCGCCGATGAAAACATACATGTTGTCTTGGAATATACCCTCTGTAGTGAAGGCATCCGACAGCCAATTGTTGTTAATCTTGATTTTGTCGTATATGGCCTCCTGAATGCTGTTGTTCTGTATGTCCATAATGCCCCACTTGTTGTTGGCTTTATAGAAAGCCCTTTCGTTGATGACGGGCGAGATGTATCCGTACTTGCAAGGAATGACAGTCTTGTATGTCTTTCCGCTAAGTACGCCTGTCATTCCGTTCACCACGATGTGTATGTAAGGAGTGGATGGATCTGGAAAATCGTCGAATGTAAGATAAGTCGTGCCGCTGTTTTCGTTCATGACGTAAGCCTTTTCTATGTCCCAAGGCTGGATGACAGTACCGTCAATGTTGTATATTCCGTACTTGCCGTCCTGTTCTACCCAAGCCATATTGTAAGAGCCGACATTATAGAATTTGCCTATGTTGGAATATTCGAAAGGAATGATAATCTTGTTGTTGCCGTCTATCATACCTTCCTTTCCATTATAGGTAGCACGCATCGGAGCATCTTTTGAATAGCTCTCCAACTTGTCGTAGATACATGGGATGAGTGATTTTACTTCGTCTGTACCTTTCAATTCAGCATATCCGTTTTTCCCGTTCTTTACGAGATACACGTACTCGCCAGAGTGCTTTATGCTGCTGTATTCGCATTGCAGTAGAGTTATGTCTTGTGCGTTTACCAGACCCAACTTGCCGTTTCTCTGACATTTGTAGACATTATCACGATAGTTGCTACCCTCTTTGAAAAGGCTGATTTCGTCATAGTTGACAGGTATGTAAACCACACCCTCCTCGTCTACAACACCATATTTATATTCGCCATCTTCTGTATACTTGCTTGCTATTGCAAGTCCGTTCTGGAATGAATATACGTCCGCATAAATGTGCAGCGGATTCTTCTCCTCCTCAGCCTTTCTTGCGAGGTCGGCTATGGACTGTGCATGGCTGAGTGAGGAGAATAGAAGAGATACAATTATAATAAAAAATCTCATCATCTGTAGATTTAATTAATTCTCATAATATACATCGCCGCTGTTGTTGTCAACGAGCTTGTTTCCTTCCCATTTTATTGAAATGGAAATAGACGGACGAGCTGTGACTTTACCAACAAATTGCGAAACTCTTTTGAATACCGGGCTTGACGATGATATCTTGTTGTCGTTTGCATACACACCATTTTCAGTAATTTTAAGAGTTACGCCATTATGATAATAGCTGTTGCCAATGACAAAGTTCTTGACATCAGAATTCGTGTTGAAGCCTTCTTTTACTTCTTCTACGCTCTCGTATACGGGCTCCGAATAAACCGTATCGGTAACATTTTCTTCAGTATATGGGAATGAGTCACTTTCGAGACCATCGTCAAAACCTGCTGTGGTGTCAACCACTGTAGTGTCTGCATTTGTAGTAAAGCGTAGAGTTTTACCATTATAGTAACGCCCTCCGCTAACCAGGTATATAGCAAATACTCCAACTATTATGGCAAGTATGATTACTGCTGTTTTCAATCCGCCATTTGCTTCTTCCTCCTCAATAGGTTCGTAATCTTCTGAGGTGGTCGTTTGTGCGTCTGTGGCTGGTTGTTGTGAAGGCGTAGAAGTGATTGTGCCACCACATTTAGGGCATGTCGTAGCTCTTTTTGAGACTGTTGCTCCGCAATATGGACAGACAGACAGTTTTGGATTGTTGTCCTTTGGGGTGCTTACATTAGTTTCATCTGTTGCCTTATGTGGATCGTTGCCACAATGCGGACATACGGTTGCTTTGTCAGAGACCATTCCTCCGCAGTTGTTACATTTTATAAGTGCCATGATTATTTGTCTTTAGAGTTGAACTTGTTTTCCATTGCCCACTTTGCTTCAGCGTGTCCCTGTTCAGCAGCCTTTCTGCACAATTCCTTTGCTTTGTTATAGTCGGGAGTAATCTCTCCGCTTTCTCCATAATAATAAAACTTAGACAAATCGTATTGAGCAGTAGGAACTCCTTGGTCCGCAGCTAATGTTAGCCATTCTATGCTTTTACTAACATCCTTTTTTATAGTATTCCCTCCATAATAATATAAAAATGCAAGCTGATATTGAGCGAGAGGATAGCCTTGCATTGCAGATTTTTCAATATACTTAAGTGCTTCTGTTGTATCTTTTTTAACAACAAAACCGCGTAAGTAGCAATTCCCTACATTGCATAGAGCTATAGGATCTTTTTCGTTTGCAGCCTCTTTATACAACTCGAATGCCTTTTGCTGGTTTGGAGCGACACAGTAGCCATGCTCATACAAATAACCCAACGTATTTTTGCCACTTGGACAATTCATGTCGGCAGATTTTTGGGCAAGTTCGAGCACCTCTTTACATTCATTCTCTCTATTTTTTACAAGTAATTTGCCGCAAAGTATAGCCATCGCCTCTGCGTTACCGTTTTCAACACTTTGTCTTAGTTTACTTTCCGACATATTCTCATAAGTAGCAATATATACCTTATGTCTCAGAAATATGCCATTTTCTGAGTGATATAAGTCATACCCAAGGTATATGGCTACCTCACAACCTATCGCAGCCATTAATACTATGGCTACGATAATGAGAAGATTATTCTTATTCATATCAAATACCAATTTTATAATAGAGAATTTTATATAACCATACAGTCAAAAGAATAAGATAAAATATTGAACACATCTTTGGATATACAGATTGAAACAAATGCCAAGTATACTGATTATGACTAAATAAATCGTATATAACTATTGGAATGAATAATCCTATGGGTACAAATATAACTAAAGGGTTAGATAATATTGCATACGTAAATTCACCTCCCAATAAATAGTGGCAAGCATGAGTTAGTCCGCAAAGTGGGCATGGCAAACCAAAGATAGCTTTAAAGGGACAGAAAAAGAATTCCGTCCCCCATGTAGTATATGATAATATAAGCCAAGCAAGACCTGTCACACACACTATAGATACCGATATGTAAAATGTTTTCTTAGACAAATGACAACGTTTCTCTTAATAGTTTGTAGTTGTAATCTAATGTCAATCTGTTGACTTGGAATATATCTATAACCCACCATATTAAGCCTACACCACAGCATAATGTAAGCAACAGTTTTAAAGCGCCATTGGTCGTATCTCCAAGTACGAAACGGTCGACTCCAAACTCACCTACCAATATAGAAAGAACAAGCAACAGGGTTGGGTCTTTGAATGTGATGTATTCGATGGTCTCCCATTGTTCATCTGTGAGGTTAGAAAGAATGTCCCTAATCTCATTGAACTTGCTCTGTGGTAGTTTTTGGCGATTTTCGACAAGAAAATGTTGAACACGTTTTTTGCGTTCTTCTGATATACCTACTGTTTTCTGCTCAGTATTGCGTTGTTCAGAAGATTGTTCCTTCGCTTCTTTTGAGGGATTAGGACATCCACAATTTGGACACATTTCAGCATCAGCAGAATATTCTGTACCGCAATCTTCACATTTTGTCTTTTTTTCTATTGGTGCTCCACAATGTGGGCATACAGTGGCTTTATCTGAAATCATTTCGCCACATTCTGTACATTTAATAAGTGCCATATTAATAGTATTTAGTGTTACTGAATAAGTCACAACCATTTGATAAACATTTATCAAAAAAACTTATAATGCTTTTTTCATTATGCTTCATTTGCGCACCATCAGCCCAAACAGTGCCGTTAGTAATTTGATGTTAGGGAGCATAAAAGAAAAGTGGAGCTTTATTCTTCCTTATCCCTAAATGTGACGGCTTGGACTCCGTTGTTTAAATAGGATAAGGAGAACAAGCCCCACTTGGAGGTATTTCGTTCATAGACACGAATACACACCAAGAGGAAGCCCATTCTCACAAATACTCCTAATTAAACATTCTATGCGAAAGTGTCCAAGTTTCACATTTATAGGAATATAGGCGAAATACGCTTCTCTAAATATGTCCGTCAAATGCCTATTACGGCTATATGACGCCACAAAGATATATATTTTTAATAAAACAGAGAAATATTTTCTTATAAAAACTTAAAGATTGTTTAGGTGTATGGATAGATATAGTATGCGTATATGGTTGATACGCATACTATGTCGTTTTCTTATATCCCCAGTTTCTCAATCTTGTTGTATATTGTTTTGCGGTCTACGCCGAGCAGACGGGCGGCTTTGGCTTTGTTGCCGTTGGTCTGTTGCAGAGCGGTGATGATGCGTTGGCGCTCCGTGTCCTCGTCGTGCAGTTGCAGGACGTTGTCGGTGCGTATCTGTCCCATCGCCAGCGTCAGTTCGGCGGTGGTGATCTGCGAGCCGCGCGTGAGCAGCACCGCACGCTTCACCACGTTGTTCAGTTCGCGGAGGTTGCCGGGCCATGAGTGTGAGGCGAGCATCTCCGCAGCGCCAGAGTAGAAGCCCTCAACGTTGCGGTTCAGCTCCTCGTTGGCGTGACGGCTGAAGAGGTCGGCGAAGAGGAAAAGGTCGCTGCCACGCTCCGAGAGCTTGGGCATGTAGATGGTGAACTCGTTGATGCGATGGTAAAGATCCTCGCGGAAACGGCCCTCGCTGACAGCCTCCTCAAGGTTTTCGTTCGTAGCGCAGACAAGTCGGATGTCGATGTCTATCTCCTTCGTTCCGCCGACGGGTCGGATGCGACGCTCCTGCAGCGCACGCAGCAGTTGCACCTGCACTTCATAGCTCAGGTTGCCCACCTCGTCGAGGAACAGCGTGCCGCCGTTGGCTATCTCGAACGCACCGCGCTTGTCGGCGTCGGCGCCCGTGAACGCTCCCTTCTTATGACCGAAGAACTCGGATGCTGCAACATCGCGCGGAATCGCTCCGCAGTCGAGTGCGAAGAACGGACGGTTGCGGCGCTGACTGAGGTCGTGAATGCGGTGAGCTACGTACTCCTTGCCGGTGCCCGACGCTCCGAGTATGAGAACGGACATTGGCGTCGGAGCCACCAGCTCTACGTAGCTGTATAGCTGTCGAGAGGCTTCGCTCTTGCCCTCGATGTAGCGGGGAGTGGCTTCCGAATTTTGAGTTTTGAGTTTTGCGCTCGGCTTGTAGAGACGCTTGCCAGAGCTAGAATTTTGAGTTGTCTGCTGCGCCGTTGGCGCATTTTGAGTTGTAGAGTTTTGAATTGTTGCATTGCTTTGTTGCGCATTCTGCTCCATCGCATCGTTAATCTTCTGCAGCAGAATGTCGGGCTGCACAGGCTTTGCTATATAGTCGGCAGCGCCCGACTTCATGGCGAGCACCGCGTTCTGCACCTCCGCATAGTTTGTCATCACGATGAACGGCGCATTGATGCTGTGCTCGTGCATCCAAGCCAGCAGTCGGAGGCCGTCGTGATCGGGCAGTCGGGGGTTGGAGAGCACGAGGTCTACGCTCTTCATGTCCACGAGCAGCTTCACGGCAGCACCCACCGATGTCGCCTTGTCCACCTCAAATCCCTTTCGGCGCAGCCATGTTTGTAGCATTGTGCCGAAAGCGATGTCGTCTTCTACAATCAGTATATGTCGCATAGTATTTCCTTAAGTTTCTCTATCAGTTGTTTTTCGGGTGTCATGCCGCAGCCCGTGTCGCTCCGCCTTTCCGCTCTCCAGCTTATGATAGTCGAGCAGCGCCGACACCAGTTGCAGCAGATGATTAGCCGAGCCCGATATGCTCTGCAGGTAGCCCACAGCCTTCGGACGGTCTACATACTCGCTGAGCAGGTCGATGAAACCGGCAATCGACGCAGCCGGTGCCTTTATGTCGTGCGTGATGGTGAGCAGCAGTCGTTCTCGCTGCTGCATGATGCGCTCCGTCTCCGTCTTCGCTTCAAGAATGCACTGACGGTCGCGGTGCTCGCGCTTTATGTCTCTAAGGATGTACACCACGAGAATCGCCGCCGAGAGAATCGCCAACAGTCCCAGCACCGCAATTCTCACGATCATGGCACGTCGCGAACTGATAGCCTTGCCCACAGCCGTAGCCTCCTACGATTAGAACCGTTCGCTATTCAATTTGCCAAATATTTTAGTTTTGACTCACACCCTCACGGAATCTGATCAGATGGCTAACGGAATCTGATCGGACGGCGGACGGAATCTGATCGGACGGCGAACGGAATACGATCGGACTGCGAACGGAATCCGATTGGACGGCGTTCGGTTGACGATGAAAGAGTCATAGCTTATTGCCAAACAAACTTGAAGGTCTTTGTAGCTGTCGGCGTCTTTACGCTGAGCAGATACACGCCCTTTGGCAGTTGCGGCACGGCAACAGACAGCGTTTCGCCTGCCGAGCGTTTGCCGAGCTGCTTGCTGAACAGCGTGCTGCCCGTCATGCTTGTGATGCCGAGCGTAGCCTGCGTGTCGCGAGCGAAGCCCAATAAGATGTTTCCGTCTGCGATGCGCAGCGCTCCGTCGGCAGGGCGGCGGAAAGCGGCGTGCATATAGTCGAATCCGGCGTCGACCACGCCCACAACCACGCCCGCGCCGGTGTAAGCCTGCGGCAGGTCGGTGCCTTTGTGTATCTGGTCGGTGCCAGCCTCCTGGCGCGCAAGGTTGAGCATCTGCGTTGCGCCCGAAGTAATCTGGATGTACTCTACACCCTGCTGCTTAGCCAGACGCTGCAAGGCGTCGAGCGTGAGGCGTACGGTAGCCGTATTGGCGTTCTCGGTGATAGGCGTTACGCCCAACTGCTGCCACGATGTGCGCGCAGGGTCGATTGTTACGTATGCTGAAAGCTGACTGCTTGCGACGCCCACTGCAGCGGCTTGCGCAGCTGGCGACTTAAGCAGGGTGGGGGAAACGACGGCGATAGCCGTGCGAGGCGAAAGCGATGCCTGCGCCAACGCTTAGGCTGGTGCGAGCAACATCGTTGCACCTATTATATATATGTATGACTTGCGCATGATATACCTTATTATATTATATGTATCTGTTTTCGGCTGCCCTTATTACTTCACGAGCACCTTCTTTGTGGTCTGCTTGCCGTCGGCAGTCACCTTCACGATGTACACGCCCTTGGCAAGATCGGCGTTCTCCACCTGCGCACCAGCGAGGTTGTACACCTGCAAGCGGTCGTATGCTCCGCTAACGTGCACCTTTCCGTTGCTTACGAAGATGCTAACGCTCTGCTCAGCCTCGGCGCTGTTCACGTCGGTAGGCTTGACGAAGCCCGTCTGCTTGTGCGACTCGCCCAGGCGCGCCTCGCAGCAGTTGTAGATAGTGTGCTTGTTGTTGTTCTGGTCGAACTCGCCTATGTAAGCCACGACGCTCATGTTCTTCAGCACAGCCTCGACGTTGTTCTTAGTTTCGTCGGCATAATAGGTAGAGTGGATGCTCTCGGGTATGGTGATGGTTTTCTCCCACGAAAGCAGCTGACCCGCTTTTATGTCCTTCACCAGGAGTCCCCATGCGTTGCCCGTCACCGTTCCGCGGAAGGTGCGGTTGTGTATGTAGTTGTCTCCGCCGCTCGCCTGACGCGCTTCGATGCCGTCCTGCACGAGGTATACGTTGAAGATAGAGCTGTTGTGAGGCACGGTCTTGTGAGGCAGCACATAGAGCTTCACGTTCAGTTCGCGTGTGCTCTCGTCCAGTGTGGTCTTGAGGTAGAGCGAAACGTACGGCTCCTTGGTGTCGGCGTAGTAGATAGTAGAAAGCAGGCTGTTGACGTCGGTGGCGTTCACTATCGGCGTAGTGCTTACGTCGGCGTTAGTGTTGCGGTTGACCATAGCCGCCGGTGCGAATGTGCTCGACGTGTTAGGGTAGAAGAATATGTATGTAGGGTCTTCGCTCATCTCGGCGATAGGTGTGCCGTCGAGCTGCTTGGTGAGGAAAACGTGCATCTTCTTGTCGGTGACATTCTTGCTGCCCAACACGAACTCGGCGAAGTCGATGGTCTTGCCCTTCAGAGCCTACAGCTTGGCGTGGCTCAGGCGCATAGCCTGTCCCTGCTTCTCGGTGCTGCCGAGGCGGAATACGTTGTTGCGCGAAATCTCATCTTTCGAGTAGCCGATGTTGGTGGCGTTGATGTTCCCTGCTACAAGGAGAAGGGAAGCGATGCTAAGTAAGGTTTTTCTCATAGTATATATTAATTAATTGTTCTTTTGCTTGTTAGTATCAAATTTATTCACATTCTCTTTATTTAATAACGTGTAATAACTATTCGCTAACAATTTGCTTGCAAATGTACGGCTTTATGCAAACTTATATAAAAAAGCGAATTATACGCCAGTTTTATAAAAAAGTTGAAACCACAGCCATACATAGCCTTCAGACTATTCATGCTCTACGCATTTTTTTTCAGTAACTTTAGAGCGGAGTTTCCTCCAATGAGTTAATAAACGGGCTCTTAATCCCAATGTTTTACCTAAATCCCAAGTTTATGAGAGAATGTAGGTACGGCTTTGAATCCTGAAAAGGAGTATAACGCTGTCTTTGGTTGGGAGAATCCTGCCGACATGAACGACTACGGCTTTATCAAGCATACGCTCTACTTCGTTGGAAGCAATGTGCCAGAGAACGAAACAAGAGAGGCTTCGAAGGACACGCTTCACGTAATGCTTCTCGACGATGTTGTAGAGGCGTATGTCGTTACGACCTACAAGTACGGCAAGGCGTTCTCCGACACCATCACCGTTAAGCTGACAGACATCGACGACCTCACCGGCATGCAGCGCATCGGCGTGGACGGTGTGGTGAAGGCTGTCTTTGCTGGCAACACGGTTCAGTTCAGCGACGCTGCAAACGTATCTGTCTACAATGTTTCGGGCGAACGTATATATATACGCAAACGCACAAGAAGCGTATCGCTCGCTCAGCTCCCGACTGCAGCTTATATAATATGTATAGAGCGCGACGGCAAGCAGAGCGTCTACAAGTATCACGTCAAGTGAGGATAAAACAAAACCTTAGGCAAAACATTCAAACTACAGAACATAGCCTAAATTATTAATAAATAAGATTCTTAAAAACCGTAATATCAATAGATGAAGACAAAAAATGTTACTTGCGTCGCTACTCTTAAGTGGCGCAGCTTTCGCACAGACATCACCCCTCGTGATGGTCACCCCAAGCGACTACAACATTATGGCTGCTTCGCCAAACGGCAAGTGGGCGTGTGGTATGTACTTCGACAGTGGCAACGAGGCTTACGGATTCCGCTGGAATCTGGAGAGTGGAGAGATTGATTTGCTCAATCCGTCGTCGCCTTCGCAGGCTTACAGCGTGTCTAACGACGGCGTTGTTGTAGGCTTGTACACCGACAATAGCTACAAGAAGAACGGTGCTTCGACGCAGCTCGCTGGCTATTGGCAGAACAACCGCTGGAACCGTCTCGAAATGCCTTCTGACGCTGTGAGCAGTAGTGGCGCTTCTGGCATATCGCCCGACGGACACTACATCACGGGCAACGTGTATGTAGGCGGAAAGTATTTGGGATACGTATGGAAGGACGGCAAGATTTATCGCCAACTGAAGGAGAACAATGGTATCGCGATACCTTATGCAATATCGCCCGACGGAAAGTATACTACGGGTTGGGTTATGAACAAGAACCGCCAGACATGTTTATGGGGACCCGACGGCAATTTCACCACACTCTCTGACCAGCAGTCGCCGTTCTGTGTAGGCAAGAAGTTCTCGCCCGACGGCAAGAAACTGCTTTATTTCGGCGGCTGGCAGACCGAAGATGAGGCAGGCGGAGCAGGCAAGGTGCGCGGAGCTTGGGCACTCTACGATATGGAAACCGGCAGGAAGAGCGCTATTCTTCCGGCTGGCGACAACGACGACCTCGACTTCTTCGACATCAGCGGTGACTTCAACCCCGACAACGCCAACCTCGAGACATTCGGTCTGTCGTTCGACGGCGAGAGCTACGAGACAGCTATCGTTTTCGACGCAGTTACGCTCAGCGCATACAAGGGACAGAAGCTCACATCCGTAGGTTTTTACCCGATGGAGGCTCAGGGCGGCTGGACTATCAACCTCTACACACGCAGCGCAGACGGCAAGTTGCAGAAGTTCTACACACAGCCCGTTACGCAGAGGCTGAACTACGGCGAGCGCAACGTCGTTAAGCTCGACACTCCGCAGAATCTGCCTTCAGGCGAACTGCTCGTGTCGGTTGAGGTGAAGGTTACAGAGGCTTCGCAGCGCATCACAGCGCTCGACTTCGGTCGTGCCGTGAAGGGCTCTTCCGACCTGCTCCGCCTTACAACCGAACCCGACTTCTACTCGATGGGCAACCTTATGGAGGAGAGCAACTATCTCTACGCCGCTTCGTGGGCTATCGACGCTATCGTGGCGCCGGAAGGTGTCGACCTTGCAAAGGACAACGTGACGGGCTATAATATATATGTAGACGGCAATAAGGTAGGTTCGTCTGCTACAAAGAACTTCACCGTACCTTCTCTCGACAAGGGCGACCATGCACTGGGCGTGAGCGCCGTGTATGCCAACGGATCGGAGTCGGAGCCGGCCGTAGCTCAGCTTGCGGTTGTTCCTGACGACAGCCAGCTTCAGGCTGTGAAGGGCGTGGCAGTAGCGCCGGTAAGCGCTTCGGCTGTGAAGGCTGATTGGGCAGCACCGGTTGACCGCGACGTGGTTCAGGTGCAGTATTGCACGGGTTCTGCATCAACGCAGGGCGTGACAGCTCCCGCTGATAACAACTATAACATCATGGTAGGTGCGCTCTATCCGTCGAAGACATTCCGCGGTCGCACCGGATACACCATCAAGAAGGCACGCTTCTATCCGCTCACAGACGCTACATACACAGTGGATGTCTACAAGAACGACGAGCTGATAAGCGAGACCGAGGTGGACGACTACACCGTAGGTAAGTGGAACGAGGTGGAACTCACGATGCCTATCATCATCGAGAACGGATCTACATACCGTCTTGCCATCGACTGCTATGATGTTACGCCGAAGGAACCGGCTATCGCCGTTGACAGCAGCGATCCGCTGGAAGGCTACTCTGACATCAACTCGCTCGACGGCGAGTCGTGGAGCTCAATATCTTCTACCGGCGTGATGGCTAACTGGATGATCGGTCTCGTGCTGGAGAACCCGAAACCAGGTACGTTGCCTATCGAAGGCTACGACGTGTTCATCGACAACGCTAAGAAGAACGCGGCGAAGCTCACGGAGAGAACATACACACACGACTTCGGTACCGACGACAAGCAGCAGCACACTATCCGCGTTGACGTATACTACACAGTGAAGTCGACAAGCGTGAAGGGCGGTGTAACCAACTTCCTCATCGCCGTTGCAGGTATCGACGAGAACACCATAGGACTCATCGAGATGCGCCAGGGCGAGAACGAGCTCACCGTAACTGACGAGGGCGTGACGTCGGTAGAACTTGTGTCGGCTGCAGGCGCTGTTGTAGCAAAGGCAGAAGGCAACACCGTATCGCTCAACGGCTTGACCGCTGGCGTATATGTAGTGAAAGCCGTAGTAGCCGGCGAAACCGTCACACGCAAGATAATGATAACGAAGTAAAAGTTTTAGCAGGTTAAGCACAAATTTGCTGCACTTAAGCCAAGAATGATGCGTTTTGTTCCATAATCGGTAAAATGAGGGTTGCGTGTTGCAAAAAATATGAGTAAATTTGCAACGTGAACAGAAACGTAAACCAGATTTGACCAACACAAAACGCATCATATAAAAGCAAAAAGCGCTGACGAAGATTGTTTCGCCAGCGCTTTTTTTAATTAGTAATTCGTAATTATTAATTATTAATTATTAATTATTAATTGTTAGGGTGTAATTTTAAATCACGAATCACGAATTAATAATTAATAATTACGAATTAATAATTAAAAATTAATAATTAATCAATTCTTCTTCAGCAAGTCGCGAATCTCTGTGAGCAGCAACTCCTCCTTTGTAGGCTTCGGCTCCTCGGGCGCAGGTGCAGGCTTGGTCTCCTCCTCCTTCTTCTTGAGGTTAGCCAGCTTGTTGATGCCCTTCACAAGGAGGAACACGCAGAAAGCGATGATAGTGAAATCGATGATAGTCTGAATGAACGCACCATAGTTGATGGTAGCCGGCTTCATTGTCTCCATGCCGAGGTCTACGGCAGGCAACTCGAACTTCAGGTCGCTGAAGTTGACGCCACCGATGAGCCATCCGATAGGCGGCATGATGATATCGTTCACGATAGAGCTAACTATTTTTCCGAACGCGCCGCCGATGATCACACCGACAGCCATGTCTACAGCGTTGCCCTTTACGGCGAACGCCTTGAACTCATTTAGCATTTTTCCCATAGTTTCTGTTTGTTAATTGTTTAATTCCTAATGTCCGATTGTATGTTTCTTGTTTCTAACTATCTTATTTTGCAAAGTGTATATAGCAAACTGCGCTTATTATATATAATGTATATAGCCCAGTGAAATTATATAGCGATTTTTTAAATATTTTAATACCTCTATTGGCTGCAAAATTAGAAAATAATTATTAACTTTGCGCTCGATAAAGAAAAAAAATGCTCAAAAGTATTGCTTTTTGAATGTTTCAGCTC
>ULUS01020843.1_pt1 | contig 21010 bp, 14 predicted proteins | sample 1958761 | NCBI WGS metagenome assembly ULUS01 (sample SAMEA4835767, study PRJEB28245) | human gut metagenome | biome: gut microbiome; material: fecal sample | place: Denmark | collected 2008
TCGTGTTTACCTACCAGGGCGACGGCGACCTCGCCTGCATAGGCACCGCCGAGTCCATACACGCCCTCAACCGAGGCGAGAACATCACCATCATCTTCATCAACAACGCCATCTACGGCATGACCGGAGGACAAATGGCACCTACCACCCTCATCGGACAGAAAACCGCCACCTGCCCCTACGGACGCGACCCGCAGCTACACGGCTACCCGCTCAAACTCACCGAGATAGCCGCACAGCTCGAAGGCACCTGCTACGTGACCCGGCAAAGCGTGGAGAGCGTGGCTTCCATACGGCAGGCCAAGAAAGCCATAAGAAAGGCATTCGAAGCCTCCATGGCAGGCAAGGGATCGAGTCTGGTGGAGATAGTGAGCACCTGCAACAGCGGATGGAAACTCTCGCCCCTCAAGGCCAACGAATGGATGAAGGAACACATGTTCAAATACTACCCGAAAGGCGACCAGAAGGACACCACGGGAATGTAAAAACCGAAAAGACAATGAAAAAGGAAATAATCATCAGCGGCTTTGGCGGACAAGGTGTGCTCTCCATGGGCAAAATCCTGGCCTACTCCGGACTCATGGAGGGCAAGGAGGTGACATGGATGCCTGCCTACGGACCCGAACAGAGGGGCGGCACGGCCAACGTAACCGTCATCGTCAGCGACCAGCACATATCCTCACCCATACTCAGCCGCTACGACGTGGCCATCGTGCTCAACCAGCCCTCGCTCGACAAGTTCGAGGCCAAGGTGAAACCCGGCGGCATGCTCATCTACGACGGCTTCGGCGTGATCAACCCGCCCAAACGCACCGACATCAGCGTCTACCGCATTGACGCTATGGACAAGGCGGCGGAAATGAAAAACTCCAAGGTGTTCAACATGATCGTACTCGGCGCACTGCTCAAGGTGTGTCCCATCGTCACCAAGGGAGGACTCGAGAAGGCTCTCTACAAGACCCTGCCCGAACGCCACCACGCCCTCATACCGCTCAACATGCAGGCCATCGACGAGGGCGCCAAGCTCATAGCCGAATGAACCGGCAGAAAACAGGAACAACGAATTATCTGATTTTTTAATAACTCTCTAATTAGCTCAGGGGCTGACATGCAGCGAATGCACTCAGCCCCTTTTCTCACACTTCAGAAAGCATAACCGCCACAATGGCGGCTGAAAACCGACGCCCGGACCATCCGTCCGGCACAACGCTCAAACCACTCACTCGCATGATACAGGAATACCAGATACGCGTGCTGCCGCAACAGGCAGCCGACAGCCACTCGATAGCCGACTTCCTGGCTCGAGACAAGGCCTTAGACCGCCGCACACTCTACGCCGTGAGAGTGCTCAAGCGGAGCATTGACGCCCGCCAACGCACCATCTACGTGAACCTCAAGGTGAGAGCCTACATCAATGAGTATCCACAGACTGAGGAATACGTGGAGACACACTATCCCGACGTGTCGTCGGCACCCAGGGCCATCGTCGTGGGTGAAGGACCCGGCGGACTCTTCGCCTCGCTCAGACTCATAGAACTCGGCATACGCCCCGTCGTGCTCGAAAGGGGCAAGGACGTGCACGAGCGCAAACGCGACCTCTCGGCCATCACCAAAACACAGAAGGTGGACCCGGAAAGCAACTACTGTTTCGGAGAGGGTGGGGCCGGTGCCTACTCGGACGGCAAACTCTACACCCGAAGCAAGAAACGGGGCAGCACAGAGAAAATACTCAACGTGTTCTGCCAGCACGGAGCCGACACCGCCATCCTGGCCGACGCCCACCCGCACATAGGCACCGACAAACTGCCCAGGGTGATAGAGAACATGCGCAACACCATTCTACGGTGTGGAGGTGAGGTGCACTTCCAGACCAAGATGACACGGCTCATCATCGAGGGCCAGACGGTGACGGGAGTGGAAGCCGTAGACCTGCAGACAGGCGCGGAACAAACCTATCGTGGTCCTGTCATTCTCGCCACCGGCCATTCCGCCCGCGACGTCTACCGCTATCTCGCCGAGGCGAAGGTGGACATAGAGGCCAAAGGCATAGCCGTGGGCGTCAGACTGGAACATCCCTCGATGCTCATCGACCAGATTCAGTATCACCGCAAAGAGGGTAGGGGCAAGTATCTGCCCGCAGCCGAATATAGCTTCGTCACCCAGGTAGACGGAAGAGGTGTCTACTCGTTCTGCATGTGTCCCGGCGGATTCGTCATACCCGCAGCCACAGGGCCCAGGCAACTGGTGGTGAACGGCATGAGTCCGAGCAACCGAGGCACCAAATGGTCGAACAGCGGCATGGTGGTGGAGATGCATCCCGAAGACGTGGAGGGCGACAGTCCACTGAGAGTGATGGACTTCCAGGAAAAGCTGGAACAGGACTGCTGGCAACAGGGCAACATGAAGCAGACGGCTCCCGCACAGCGCATGGCCGACTTCGTGAACAACCGCCTGAGCTACGACCTGCCTCGCAGCAGCTATGCCCCCGGACTCATCTCCAGTCCGCTCCACTTCTGGATGCCGAAGATGATAGCCGGCAGATTGCAGGAGGGATTCAAGAAGTTTGGCAAGATGAGCCACGGATTCCTCACCAACGAGGCGGTGCTCATAGCCACCGAGACGCGAACCTCGTCGCCCGTGCGCATAGTGAGAGACCCCGAGACACTCCAGCACATCACCCTCGAAGGTCTGTTTCCCTGCGGCGAAGGAGCTGGTTATGCCGGTGGCATCGTGTCGGCAGGAGTTGACGGCGAACGGTGTGCCGACATGTGTGCACAATACCTGAACAGAATCCAGTAAGCATGGCCGCACCTTCAGTGCATCAAGGCGAATAATCCCGTGAGATACAACCTCAATGCCCTGCGTGTAAAGGCAAGCGTGGAAGCATGATAGGCATGCCCTGCAAGAGAAGCTGCTCGTCCTGCGCATCAAGGCAAAGCAAAAGGCGTGGTAGGCATAACGCCCTGCAAGAGAAATAGTAAAGATAGTCACCTTTGCGTGTTCCGTCATGCTTTTCCCTTGCAGGGCGTAGTGTTTGTTTACCCTAATATTGCCAAGGCAGCCGAAGCGACCACCTTGATATAAAAGCGGGCTGAAAGCCCAACCTGTACATAGCCCAGGGCAGCGAAGCGACACCCTGGGTAGACATCCGCCCAAACGCAAGCCCGACAGGGGCAAAAGTAACGTAAACCCTCTCTGTGTTTCAATCTGTATTCATAATATCCAGGCATCAAACCTGACGCAGAACTTGCCATTGAAAGCGGAAGAATAGGAGAGAGGTGAACCGAAAGACAAACACATCAAAACAAAGCCTTAAATCCGAATAAATAGTTAAATTAGCTCAAAATTCCGCTAAATTTTAACTTAAAACGAACAACCGAATAAATATTGCATTAACTTTGCCGGCATGAAAAAGAAAACAATTTGGATTGTCGCTATAGTCATGGGACTCTCGTTCCTTGGCCTCCTCTTTATGCAACTGAAATACATCAAGGAGATGGCCAACATGAAGAAGGAACAGTTTGACGAGTCGGTCAACAGAGCTCTCTATCAAGCTTCACGCAACCTGGAGCTTAACGAGACACTGCGCTACCTGGAGAAAGACGTCAACGAAACCGAACGGCGTGCCTACCGCAAGGACTCCATCGGCACCCGGTCTGGCGCACCCGACGGCACCATACAGCAGTCGCACCAATACTCCGTGACGGGCAAGGACGGCACCATGTACTCCTCGTTTGAAATCAAGACCATAGCCACACGCCCAAGCAATATGCCCAAGGGCATGATACTCCGCAATGACCGCAACTCTATCACCGAAGCGTCTAAGTCAATGCGCGAGATAGTGAAAAACCGCTATGTCTACCAGAAAGCCCTGCTCGACGAGGTGGTCTACAGCATACTCTATTCTGCATCGGACAAGCCTCTGAAAGAGCGTATTAACTTCAAGTTGCTCGACCAGGACCTCAAGGCAGAACTGATGAACAACGGCATCAATATTCCCTATCACTTCACCGTCACCACACAAGACGGCAGAGAGATATACCGGTGTCCGGACTACACAGACGACGGCGAGGAATGCAGCTACTCTCAGCTGCTCTTCCGCAACGACCCACAGTCGAAGACTGGCATCGTGAAGATACACTTCCCCGACATGAACAGCTACATCTTCTCGTCCGTGTACTTCATGATACCCTCCGTCATCTTCACCATCGTGCTGCTCATCACGTTCATCTTCACCATCGTAGTCATATTCAGACAGAAGCGCTACTCTGAAATCAAGAACGACTTCATCAACAATATGACCCACGAACTCAAGACGCCCATATCGAGCATTTCGCTTGCCGCACAGATGCTCAACGACAACAGCGTGACCAAGAGTCCGGCCATGATGAAGCACTTGGGAGGAGTGATAGGCGACGAGACCAAACGACTGAGATTCCTCGTGGAGAAGGTGCTCCAGATGTCGATGTTCGACAAGAAGAAAGCCGTCTTCAAGAAAAAGGAACTCGACCTCAACGAAATAGTGGAAAACGTGGCACACTCGTTCACACTCAGAGTGGAGCACACAGGCGGTAAAATCTATGTGGACATAGAAGCCATCGATTCGAAGATATATGTGGACGAGGTGCATTTCAGCAACGTGCTCTTCAACCTGATGGACAATGCCGTGAAATACCGCAAGCCCGACCAGCCCGTGGACATATACATGAAAACATGGAACGACGACACGCACCTCTATGTGTCGGTGAAGGACACCGGACTGGGCATCAAGAAGGAAGACATGAAAAAGGTGTTCGAGAAATTCTACAGAGTGCATACCGGCAACGTGCACGACGTGAAGGGATTCGGTCTCGGACTGGCTTACGTCAAGAAGATAGTGGACCTGCACAAGGGCGAAATATCCATCAACAGCGAATATGGAAAGGGCACCACGTTCACCATCAAGCTGCCTGTCATCAAGGACGAATAAGTCCACGACAGCGACAAACAATGAACAGAAACAAACAGTAACAATAAAAGACTAAATCAACAGAATTATGGAAGATAACGAGAACAAATTGAAGATTCTTCTTTGCGAAGACGACGAGAACCTGGGTATGTTGCTCCGCGAATACCTTCAGGCCAAGAACTACTATGCTGAACTCTGCCCGGACGGCGAGGCTGGTTTCAAGGCTTTCACCAAAGACAAGTTCGACATCTGCGTGCTCGACGTGATGATGCCCAAGAAGGACGGCTTCACGCTGGCACAGGAAATCAGACAGATCAACAGCGAGATGCCTATCATCTTCCTCACGGCCAAGACACAGAAGGAAGACATTCTCGAAGGCTTCAAGCTCGGTGCCGACGACTATATCACCAAGCCTTTCTCCATGGAAGAACTCGTGATGCGCGTGGAAGCCATCTTGCGCCGTGTGCGCGGCAAGAAGTCGCGTGAGCGCACCGTATACCACATCGGCCGCTTTGTCTTCGACACACAGAAGCAGTTGCTCACCATCGGCGACAAGCACACCAAGCTCACCACCAAGGAGAACGAACTGCTCGCTCTGCTTTGTGCACACGCCAACGAGATTCTCCAGCGTGACTTTGCACTGAAAACCATCTGGATAGACGACAACTATTTCAATGCCCGTTCTATGGATGTGTACATCACCAAGCTCCGCAAGCATCTCAAGGACGACGATCAGATTGAAATCATCAACATCCACGGAAAGGGTTACAAACTCATCACTCCCGAGAACTAATCCAAGCATCGGAGTTTTAACCTCCAGCCAAGGAGTTGGTTTCCACCATAGCCTCACAGCAGTAACAAGGACAAAGAAAGGTCTATGTTGCAGCAGTGAGGCTTTTTCGTAGCCATCCTTCAGTCAAAGATCCATACCGTCTCTTATCCATCATAAGTCTCGGTTGAAACTCAACCTACATTATATTCGGTTTACATTCTCATTATTTCTAATCAACTTGCATTATCACTTAACCTACATTATTCACTCGACTTGTATTCTCACTCAACTTACATTCTCAAATTCCCTCTCAATATCATTCGACTACCGCAACTAACAACTATTTATCATAATCATCAATATTTGTATATATAAGGTTACATGACAGGTATGAAACGAAATATGTATAATCAGCGTTATGGTAAATAGTATATTATAGGTAAGGTAATGAAGATGGATGTACTGCCCTGCAGTATGGAGAAGTAACGATGATGTTAAGATAATCATTGTTTCAGATTAACGAGGACTGCAGTTTGAGCGGACAATCATAACCTTGCTCCTTGATGATGAAGAAAATGTGAATAATCCTTATCACCTTTACTGCAAAGAACATACGTCGTGATTAAGTTACATAATGGTTTAGAGTTCCTTTTGCCGGACTATTGCCAAGATGAATGGTGTAAATGTCCTAGCTGTTCAAGATATGATTATTTATCATAACACTACCAACTGGATAACAAAACATTGGGGGAATAATCATGATGGATTGAGTGTTTTAAGTTTGGGATTGAGTCGTAAGATTCAAGGCTTCAGGGGATTTAGGAGGGATATTGATTCCAGTTCTTTTGCAGGAATCAATAGATTGTGTTACGTAGATTACTCTTCGCATCAACTGCAAACCATGACACTTAGAATATAATGGTAGATGACAAATATAGTGTGGGGACAGAAAGACCAACCTGGGTGCTTAGGCTATGGCAAAGAATACAGCTGCTTGAAACATCGGTTATAAGGCTCTCCATCAACGGGTAATAGCGAATGTGAGTGTCGGTGGTAAGACGATATAAACACCTGTGTTTCAGACAGTCTTTGCTTTTACACTATAGTAACGAAGATGTGGAAATGGAGGGAAAGAATGGGATAAAGAAAAGAGGGAAGTCACACGTTTGTTTCTTCGTTGACTCCCCTCTCCTATTGTTATTTCAGTATAGAAATCAGTTCTTCAGTGGTTACAAGCTTTTGTTCGCCCGTTTCCATGTTCTTGACCGTCACTTTGTTTTCAGCTATTTCATTGTCGCCGGCAAGAACCACGAAAGAAATGTTCTTGGCATTGGCATAGCTCATCTGCTTTTTCATCTTCGCTTTGTCGGGGAACATCTCTGTAGGGATGTTGGCCTGACGGCAAGCGCGCACGATGGGCAGACAATAGGTGGTTTCTTTCTCGCCAAAGTTGATGAAGAGTACCTTGGTGCCGTTGACAGCTTCCTTGGGATAGAGGTCGAGAGCATTGAGCACGTCGTAGATGCGGTCGGCACCGAACGAGATGCCCACACCACTCAGGCCAGGCATGCCAAAGATGCCTGTGAGGTTGTCGTAACGGCCTCCGCCGGTGATACTGCCCATAGGCGTGTCGAGAGCTTTCACCTCAAAGATAGCGCCCGTATAGTAGTTCAATCCTCGTGCCAAGGTGAGGTCGAGCTTAATCTCATTGGTAAGCGATCCCTGCTTTAAGGCGTTGAGAATGAAGCGAATCTCTTCCACACCTTTGAGTCCCACTTCAGAAGAAGCAAGCACCTGGCTGATGGTTTCGAGTTTCTCTTCGTTGGTGCCACTGAGCGAGATGATGGGCTGCAGTTTCTGGATAGCCTCTTCCGAGATACCCACCGAACGGAGTTCCTCGTTCACGTTGTCTATGCCAATCTTGTCGAGTTTGTCGATGGCAACAGTGATGTCCACAATCTTGTCGGCCTCGCCTATCACTTCGGCTATGCCAGTGAGAATCTTGCGGTTGTTGATGAGAATCTGCACGCGCACTCCGAAACGCTGGAACACGGTGTCGACGATTTGCATCAGTTCCACCTCGTTGAGCAGCGAGTCGCTGCCCACCACGTCGGCGTCGCACTGATAGAATTCGCGATAGCGACCCTTCTGCGGGCGGTCAGCGCGCCATACAGGTTGTATCTGATAACGCTTGAAAGGCAACTGCAGTTCATCGCGGTGCATGACCACGTAGCGTGCGAACGGCACTGTCAAGTCGTAGCGCAGTCCCTTCTCACAGAGCTTGGCTGCGAGGTGGAGCGAGTTGCGTTCCTTCAGTTCGTCGTCAGTTAGTTTACTCATGTAGTCGCCTGAATTGAGCACCTTGAAGAGGAGTTTGTCGCCCTCTTCTCCATATTTGCCCATCAGGGTCTGTAGGGTTTCCATGGACGGAGTCTCGATCTGCTGGAAGCCATAGAGCGCATACACCTCCTTGATAGTGTTGAAGATGTAGTTGCGCTTGGCCATTTCCACGGGCGAGAAGTCGCGTGTGCCCTTGGGTATGCTTGGCTTGTTCATGTCTGTCTGTTACTTTCTTACGATGGTCTGTTCACGGTCGGGACCGATGGAAATGATCTTGATTGGTGTCTCGAGTTCAGCCTCGAGGAAACTGATGTAGTCCTTGAATGCCTGCGGGAACTCGTCCTCGCTGGTGAACTTGGTCATGTCTGTCTTCCATCCGGGCAGTTCCTTGTAAACCGGTTCTATGCCTTCCTCGATGTTGTAGGGGAAGTAGTCGATGGTCTCTCCGTTCTGCTTGTAGGCCACGCACGCCTTGATGGTGTCGAAACCATCGAGCACGTCGCTCTTCATCATGATGAGCTGTGTGACGCCGTTGACCATGATGGAGTATTTCAGTGCCACGAGGTCTATCCATCCGCAGCGGCGCTCACGTCCTGTCACGGCACCGTATTCATGACCGAGGTCACGGATCTTGGCACCGGTCTCGTCGAACAGTTCTGTGGGGAACGGTCCGGAACCCACGCGAGTGCAGTAGGCTTTCATGATGCCGTACACCTCTCCTATCTTGTTGGGTCCAATGCCGAGGCCCACGCAGGCACCTGCACAGATGGTGTTGGAAGATGTTACGAAGGGATAGCTGCCGAAGTCCACGTCGAGCATGGTGCCCTGTGCACCTTCAGCGAGTATGCTCTTGCCGCTCTTGAGGATGTTGTTCACCTCGTGCTCACTGTCGACGATGTGGAACTGGCGCATGTATTCGATGCCTTCCATCCAGTGCTTCTCCACTTCGGTGATGTCGTAGTCAGTATAGTTGAGCGCCTTGAGCATCTGCTCGTGGCGTGCCTTATGGGCAGCATATTTCTCCTCGAAGTGGTCGAAGATGTCGCCCACGCGGAGTCCGTTGCGTGACACCTTGTCCGTGTAAGTAGGTCCGATACCCTTGCCGGTTGTTCCCACCTTGCTCTTTCCCTTGGCTGCCTCGATGGCTTTGTCAAGGATGCGGTGAGTTGGCATGATGAGGTGAGCCTTCTTGGAAATGTGCAGACGGCTCTTCAAATCGTGTCCGCTCTTCTCGAGGTCCTTGGCCTCGTCCATGAACAAGTCGGGAGCCAGCACAACGCCGTTGCCGATGATGTTCACCTTTCCGCCCTGGAAGATGCCGGAAGGTATGCTGCGAAGCACATATTTCTCTCCTTCAAATTCCAGTGTATGTCCCGCATTGGGTCCACCCTGAAAACGAGCTACAACGTCGTAGCGTGGTGTGAGCACGTCCACGACCTTTCCTTTACCTTCATCGCCCCACTGCAATCCCAGCAGGACATCAACTTTACCTTTGTTCATTGTTGCTTTATAATGTGTGTTTATTTTTACTTGTTCTTCTTTCTATTCTCCATGTTGAGCTGTCTCGACAGCCTGGTCTGGCACACTGAGCATACGCCGTAGACATAGAGTGTGAATCCGTCTTGGCGGAAGCGTCGCAGTTTGGTGGCTTCCACGGCGGCAGCTATCTCGGGCGAAGTGAACTCGCTCGACTTGCCGCACACGGTGCATACTTGCCGGCAGCGGCTTGTCGTGGCACAGTCTTTCTCATAGAACGTGCCTTGGGGCAGGTTGTGCCGGATGATGAGCCGAGCCTGTATGCATATCTTGAGCGCACTGTAGAGCGTGGCCTTGCTCACCTTGATGTAGCGTTCTGCGAGCAGGTGGTCGAGCTGGTTGATGGAGAACATGCCGTCCATGGCGTAGGCTGCCTCAAGCACGGCAAGTCTTTCAGGTGTCTTCTTCAGACGACGTGCGGTGAGAAACCTCACGAGTTCATCCCTGGCAGTCTGCTTGTCTTCCATATTCAGCTTTATATCAAGTCGTTGAATCCTGCCGACTTGAGTGCACCTTGAGCCACCTTTTCATACTCCTCACCCAAGTCGGCGAACCGCTGCAGGCAGTTGAGCGCTGCATGGCGCACGCCACTATTGTCGACTTGAAGGGCAGTGATGGCCTGGTCGAGAAACTCATTGATACCCCGTTCGTTGGGTTCCTGTCCGTTGGCAAAGAGCCGCGAGAGCAGTTGGAAGCCGCACACCTGATAGATATCCTTGTCGGATGCCACCCACTGGTAGGCCAGCAGCGGTGCGTAGTTGAGGTGCTGATAGAGGTTGAACGCCGCCATCTCGGCTATCTCCTGCGTGGGAGTCTGTTCCATCCAGAGGTCCACTATTTCGGGGAGCATCTTGTCGGCAGGCATGATAAGCGTGGCCAGAATCTTGCACTCGCGTATATCCTCTTTCCAGAGTTCAATGGCGAGACTGTAGTCCTTGCCGTAATCGTTTGCCATCTGCCGCAGTTCCATGAGGTTGATGCCCCAGTTTATTTTGTAGTTGGCACCCTTTTCGCGCATGGACTGCGATGCCACGCCGTTCATTCTAAGGCGGAACGACTGCTTGATACGCTTCAGTTTTTCGTGTGTGTCTTCTGTCATGTCTTGTTATAAGCATCCATAGTCGCGGCTGTAGCGCAACATCTGGTGTTCGTAAGTTTCTGTATAGTCGAGTTCTATGTCGACGATTTTGCCCAGGCTGTCCCTCACCGGCTTCATCCAAGGGTTGATGAAGCCCTTGTAGGGTGCGAGGTTGAGTTGCTTGTATCGGCTGAGTATTTCGCGGTGAATGTCGGCATCCACCTTCACTGCATATTCCTCCACGAGGGAGCGTGCTGCCTGGAAGTCGCCTTCACTCTTGATGCGCTGAATCTCGGCGAGCAGTTGGGCAAAGAGCGAGCGGAGCTTTACATAGTCGGTTATCTCCACATAGGTCTTGCCGCCATGGCTGACGAGCTTGACCGCACCCTCGGCATGCCGTTCGCACCAGTGGGCTATCAGTGCGCGGTTGCGCATGTGCGCCTCCTCTATCTGGTGTCCGGGCTTGATGCGGGTGAGCTGGGTGAGCAGTCCGTTCATCATATAGGTGTAATACTGCGACTTGTATGCCTCACCGTCGGGCAGCAGTCCGAGCTCCACCAGTTTGGGGTCGGCTATGTAGTAGAGGCCGAACAGGTCTGCCCTCGCCTCCTCTATCGTGTTGCCGTAGTTCTTGAGCGCATCGGGCGAAGTGCCCGGCAGGAGTTGTCCGCTGCCGTGTCCGAGACATTCGTGCAGGTCGGTATGGAGGTCGTCGCACAGGTCGCCGTATTTCTCTATGAGTGAGCGCACTTCCTCATCTTCCACGAACTCTTCCTTGAATCCGTTTCCCCGTGCAGCCTTGTTGTAGGCATCCGTAAGGTTGCCTATGGTGACGCTCTTGCTTCCGTAGCGTGCCCTTATCCAGTCGGCGTTGGGCAAGTTGATGCCGATGGCGGTAGACGGATACTCGTCGCCACCGAGCATGGCAGCACAGATAACGTTGGCAGTGACACCCTTGACGGTCTTTTTGCGGAAGCGCGGGTCCACGGGCGAGTGGTCTTCAAACCACTGTGCGTTGTCGCTGATGGTGCGTGTGCGCTTGTTGGCTTCCATGTCCTTGTATTCCACGATGCCTTCCCACGAAGCTTTCAGCCCGAGAGGGTCACCGTAGACCTCGATAAATCCGTTGACAAAGTCCACCCTTCCGTCCTGTTCCTTGAGCCATTCTATGGAGTACTGGTCGAATTGTTTCAGGTCGCCCGTTCGGTAGTAGTCCACAAGCAGGTCGATGACGCGCTGCTGCTGAGTGTTTTCTGCCTCATGCCGTGCCTTGCCGAGCCAATACACAATATGGTCTATGGCGGGCCCATAGAGTCCGCCCTGTCGCCAGACGTGCTCCTCGAGCGTGCCGTCGGGGTTCTTGACGAGTCGTGAGTTGAGTCCCCACGAGGGTTCTTCCTCGCTGCCCGTCTTCATCTCCTTATAATATTGTTCCACCTCGTGCTGGCTTACGCCCTCATAGAAATTGCATGCCGAAGTCTTGACCAGGTCTTCCCCGTCGGCCTTGTTCACCCGTTTGGGCTCCACGGCAGGGTTGAAGATGACCGGACAGAGTTCGGCGCAAAGATCGTCCACGCTCTCTCCTTCGTGGAGAGGCAGCAGGCTTGGGTCGATGGAGGAAACGGCCACGCGGAAGAAGTCTTCACCGAAACCTGGTGAAAACTTCTCGCAACCATAGTGGTGATAGATGCCGTTGGAGAACCATACGCGCTTGAGATACACCTCAAGTGCCTTGAACTCTTCCGTCTGGCGGTCGCCCGGATAGTGGAGGAAGAGGGCTTCCAGTGTTTTCCTGATGCGGAGGTTGTGCTTGCCGAACTGGTCGAAGGTGATGTCGCGTCCCCAGAGGGTGGCCTCGGAGAGGCAATACACGTATCTTTTCTGCTGGGTGGTGAGCGCCTCGAATCCGTTAAGCCTGTAGCGCAGGAGCTGCAGGTCGGCAAACCGCTCGTCGTTGTAGTTGAAACTGTCTTGTTCAGTTGCCATGTGCGGTCAGTCTACGTTTTTCTTTTCGCTTTTGGCTTTGGGCTCCTCGTGAGTACTGTATCTGATTCTGTACTCGCGCGGTGTCATGTTGTTGAACTTGAAGAAAGAGGCATAGAACGACTGGCGGTTGGCAAAGCCAACCATCACGCTGATTTCTTCCATGTTCAGGTGCTGGTAGCGTTTGTCCACGAGTAGGTTCATGGCCTCCTCTATTCTGAACTTGTTGACAAACGTGGTGTAGTTCATGTGGAAGCGCACGTTGACCACAGCTGAGACATAGCGGGTGTTGGTGCCCAGGTCTTCTGCCAGTTGCTTGGCAGAATAGTCCTTGTCCTTATACTTCTTCTGCAAACGGATGATCTTAAGGATTTTTCCTTCCATTTCGTCCATCACTTCCGGACTGACAAGTGTGCGGTAGGTGGCATTCCTGTCTTTCTTTTCAGTAATATTATACTTTGCCATAGTTTCAGATATTTAATTCAATGTCCGATTCGATGCGCAAATGTAGCATTAAATATTGAAACTATCAAGAAAAAGTCAAAAAATATGGTGTTTTACCCATAAGATTTTGTCAAATGTTTGTGTCGTCCTCTCGTTTGTTGTACCTTTGCAAAACTTTTTACCCACGTCATTCATGAACATAGACAATATCCTTCAGCGCTATTTCGGCTACAGCGAGTTTCGCCCCAACCAGCGTGAAATCATAGAGAACGTGATGGCTGGCCACGACTCACTCGTGCTCATGCCCACCGGAGGCGGCAAGAGCTTGTGCTACCAGGTGCCGGCTCTCGCTATGAAGGGCACCGCCATCGTGGTGTCGCCCCTCATCAGTCTGATGCAGGACCAGGTGGAGGCGCTACATGCTTGCGGCATAGACGCAGCCGCGCTCAACAGCAGTAACGACCTCGAGGCGGAGACCATGATCAGGCGCAAGTGTCTCTCGGGCGACCTCAAGTTGCTCTACATCTCGCCCGAAAGGCTCATGTCCGAACTGCAGTATCTGCTCCGGAGCATCGACATCTCGCTCTTCGCCATCGACGAGGCGCACTGCATCAGCCAGTGGGGCCACGACTTCCGTCCTGAGTACACCCAGCTCGGTACCATCAGGGGCTTGTATCCCGATGTGCCCATCATGGCACTCACCGCCACGGCCGACAAGATTACGCGTTCCGATATCCTTTCGCAGCTCAAGTTGCGCGACCCGCGCGTCTTCATTTCTTCCTTCGACCGCCCCAACCTATCGCTCACCGTACGCCGCGAGAGCACCAAGAAGGAGAAGCTGAGATACATACATCGGTTCATCGACCGGCATCGTGGAGAGGCGGGCATCATCTACTGCCTGAGCCGCAAGACCACCGAAATGCTTGCCGAAGAGCTGCACGACATGGGCTTCAGTGCCGACTGCTACCATGCGGGCATGGACAATCTCGACCGGTCACGCGTGCAGGAGGAATTCAAGCTCGACCGACTACAGGTGGTCTGCGCCACCGTGGCGTTCGGCATGGGCATTGACAAGAGCAACGTGCGCTGGGTGATTCACTATAACCTGCCCAAGAGCATCGAGGGTTTCTATCAGGAGATAGGACGTGCCGGACGCGACGGAGCACCTGCCGACACGGTGCTCTTCTACTCCTATTCCGACGTGATTCAGCAGTCGAAGTTTGCCCAGGAAAGCGGACAGGCGGCGGTGAACATGGAGAAGCTCAAGCGCATGCAGGACTATGCCGAGTCGGGCATCTGCCGCCGGCGCATCCTGCTCAACTACTTCGGCGAGCAGACCAACCACGACTGTGGCCACTGCGACGTGTGCGTGCATCCGCCCAGACGGTTCGACGGAACCGTGACCGTGCAGAAGGCTCTGTCGGCCGTGGCACGCACAGGCGAACAGATTGCCATCCCCACTGCCATAGAGATTCTCAAGGGAATGATGTCTCAAAAGGTGAAAAAGATGAACTACAACGAGCTGAAGACCTTCGGAGTGGGCAGAGACGTCAGCTCAAGAGACTGGCAAAGCTATTTCCTGCAGATGATGCAGCTCGGACTTGTGGAACTGCGCTACGACCTCAACAACATCATCACCATCACTCCCTCGGGCTGGGAAGTGCTCCGCGGCAAGCGCAAGGTGGAAATGGTTGTGATAGAACACGACAGGAAGAAAAGGGACAAAGAGATTTCCTTCTTCGGCCGCGAGGGTGTGCCCGAGGTTCATGCCGAACGACTGGACAATGACAGCGGAAGACGCAAGACGGACAAGCACGACCTTGCTGCTGCCCCGGTCGACAAGGCACTATTCAACAAGATGAAGAAACTGCGTCAGCGGTTGGCCGACGAGCAGGGTTTCCCTGCCTACATCGTCTTTTCCGACAAGACACTCGACGCCATGGCACGTCTCAAGCCCACCACCAAAAAGCAGATGGCAAACGTGCCGGGTGTGGGAGATTTTAAGTTGAAGAAATACGGCGACGACTTTATAGCGCTCATCAAAAATCACCGATAAACCACCGTCTGCCATTCATAGCCGTCTGCCCGCAGAAAAGGCTGCCTACCCTACCCTCCGGCTCACGGCTCATCGTCCTTTCGTAACTCGTAGACTTAGACAGTCTAAGTCGGCGAGTTACGACTCGTTAGTGGCATAGTTACCATTCGTTAACGGCACACTAACACTCCATTAACAGCACTCTAATATAACATTAACGGCACTCTAAATCCTCGATAACGGCACATAAGGTTCTACTATTCCGTCAGAAACTCAGCGTGTAGCCCAGGCTTACATCGAGCGATGCGTCTACATCCTGTCCGCAGTTGTGGCGCGAACCATACTGCACCTTGAGGTCTACGCTATCAAAGGGAGATGCGTTGAGACCCAAGGTCCACTTGTTCATGACGGTGAAACCGTGGGCCGAAAAGCGGTCGAAACGTGCAAAGGGCACCACACTGAACTTACCTGCCCATGCGGGCAGCAGCGTCACCACATCGTAGCCAGCCTCCATGCCGCAACCCACGGCATGACTGTCGGAGGCAAAAATCACCGAACCGTCGATGGTCCACCCCTTTTTCACGTAGTCGAAGTCAAGTGCGGCATAGGTCAAGCCGTTGGTGCCCACATAGTCGGGACGCGTGAAGCACACCATGCCTGCCGAAGAAGTGCCCTTGTAGCCACTCACACCCAACCGCAAACCGCAGGGAGCGGCATAGTCGGCACGTGCAGCCACACCCAACGCCTTGGAGCGTCGCAAGGGAGCATCCATATAGAAGAGTGCCGACAGGGCATAGCTCCATCTGCCGCTCTCACCCCATAAGCCTATGCCGTGCTCGTGCCACGAAAGGGGCAACATCATGGCTTCCGACTCGGGGTCGTAGATGGTGAGGGCTGGTCCGCCGGCATTGGTCAATGCCACAGGCACGTCGACGATGCCAGCCTTCAGCTGCAGCGCATCGCTGAAGCGCTTGTTCACGAAGAGTTTGTTCTTGAAAAAGCAGTCTCTGAAGCGGTCTTGCCATGCGCCGTCGTCGTAGAACCGTTCATATTCCAATTCAGCCACCAAGCTCCATGAGCCCAGGGTGAGCTTGCCGGAGAACACGAAGTGAGGAAAGTCCCACTTCTGCCGCGTCTCCGAAAAGCGCTTGTGGCCGTAGTTCACTTCCGTATAAAGTTCTCCTTCAAGCACTTTCGCCTTGCCCTTTTCTGCCACTGCCGTGTCACGGGCAAGTGTGTCAGTCACCGTCCACGTTTCTCCGTTGGGGCACGCACCCCACACATCAGTCATGGCAAGTACTGCGACCGCCATGATTACAAATCTCAATAAGTTCATCAATTCCAATTCTTAACGAGCGCAAAGTTACGAATTGGCTAAGAGTGTGGCAATACCTAAAAATGATGATTTCTGTCTGTCACGGCATCCCCCACTACCACAGATGACAACAAAGAGAAGTCTTTGGAGGTGTTTTCACCTATTTATATCATGTTTGTCAGGCTTGAGTAGCGATGATGATGGTATAGCTATTGGTCGCGATATGAAAGCGAGCTGAACCCTCGGCCTACCATAGCTCCGGTCTGTGCGCGGTGATAGCCTATCCAAACAGTAACGCCCTGAAGGAGCAAAAGCAGAATGAACCACAGATTGTTGTCTTTGCTTTTTCTCTTTCAGGGCGTGCCTATCAGCCTTGTTTCCAAGGGCGTCGCTTCGCTTGCCCTTGGCTATGGAGAGATGAGGGGTTCAGCCAGCATGATCGAGCAGCTACGATGGCACGCAAGCCATCATCACTTCGCAACCGCAGAAGCCCCACATGTTACAGGTGCTTCTCGGGATACATGTCGTTCCACCACGTGGGGTCGTCCTGCAGCCAGCGAGCAAACCACGCATAGATGGTCTGTTCCCAACGGGTGCGCTTGGCGAAATCAAATATCTGGTGGTCCTGGTCGGCCACCTCTACCAGGGCGGTAGGCCTGCCGAGCAGTTTGAGAGCCGTATACATGGCTACACTCTGCGCCGTGGGCACATTGTGGTCGGCAGTGCCGTGGAGGAAGAGCAGCGGTGTGTGAATCTTGTCGGCATTGTAGAGCGGACTGTGGTCTACGTAGAGCTCTTTGTTGCTCCACGGATAACTGTCTGCCGCAGCCACTTCGTTGTAAGAGTAGCCCCAATAGCCGAATCCCCAATAGCCGGTGATGTCGCTGATGCCGGCATGCGATACGGCAGCGGCGAAAAGGTCGGTCTTGGTCTGCAGATACTGGGTCATGAATCCGCCATAGGAAGCACCGATACACCCCACCCGCTTGGCGTTCACCCACGCATGGTCGGCACAGAACTTACGGGTGCCCTCTATGATGTCGTCGGCAGTGTAGTCGCCGTAGGCATTGACGTGGCGTGCCGAGAACTCCTGTCCGAAGCCTGTGCATCCGCTTGGCTCCATAACCAGCACCACATAGCCCAGTGCGGCATAGGCATGTGCGGGATAGCGGCTCTCGAGATAGCGACTGATGGGCGAGCATCCGCCATAGTAATTCACGATCATGGGATACTGCCAGTGGGCGTCGAAATGAGGCGGCAGATAATAGCGGCAGGTAATTTCGTCGCCCAACCGGTTTCGGAAAGTCCAGGGACGGCACTCACCGAGCGCCACATCCTTCAGGTTGCGTGCGCTCACGTCGTCAGCCAACTGGCTCTTCATGGTCCGGGTGTTGAGCGTGTAGAGTCGGTCGGAGTTGCTGGCGCTTTCTCCCCACCACACCATGTCGGCAGAGGCAGCAGCCAGGGAGAATCCTTCAACGAGGTCTTCAGGTGTGTTTATCCGGTTGATTTTCAAATCCTTGGTGTTCAACCTGTAAAGGCATACTGAATCCTTGTGCTCAGCCGTGAAATAGACCATTCCATCGGCTCTCGACCATCGGTAGTCCTTCACCGAGGGATTGAACTCTCGCGTGAGAGCGGTGGTCTTGTGTGTGGCGGTCTGTATGGTGTAGAGCTGATAGTCGAACATGCTGGGCGTCTGTCCCGGTTTCACGTTTTCACCGATTCCATCGAGACATTCGGGCGAGCCGCACACCAGCACCTGCCGGGCATCGGGCGAGAAGACAGCACTGGCGATGAAACCGTCGTCTTTCACGATTTCGTCAGCCTTGAGCGAGTGTAAGTCCATCACATAGAGCGACATCAGCGATGTGGGTCGTTTTTCCAGTCGGCGCGTGCCCACGCTGAAGAGAATCTTGGAGCCGTCGTCGGCAATGTCGAGCAAGCCCACGTCACGATGGCCGAACGTGAGTGGCTGGAGTTGGCGGGTCTTCAGGTCGAAGAGCGAGAGCGAGGTGCGGTTGCGCCAACCCGGCTGCCGGTCGTCGGGGTCAATCACCTCAAACACGTCTGTCCGCTCTTTGGGTCCCTCCTCGCGGTTCATCATGATGAGGAAAGTCTCCGTGGGAGCAATGCGGTAGGCGCCCTTCGGCAGATGATCGGCCAGCACTTCCTGCCTTCCGCTTGCTGGGTCAACGGCGATGAGCGTGCGCCCGTCGGCAGTGTTCTGCTCCGTGAGATAGCGGTTGCTGCGCGGCATCCACGTCATGGGTTGCGGCGAATTGGTGAGCGTCTTGCCGGTCTGACGGTCTGTCAGCCGGTAGCCGGTAGTGGAGGAACCGTTCGGGAGCGTGGTGCGGTAGGCGGAGATGAGGTAGCGTCCGTTGGGAGAGAGTAAGGCTCCGCCTATGCGTGTGTTGTAGAGCACGTGGCTGAGCGTGTAGACGCTTTTGCCGTCGGCACGCAGCGAGAGGACTCCTTCGGCATCGGTGTGAAGCGTCAGCTGTGGCACAGCCTTGCCGCCATACTGCAGCTTGAGCGTGTGGGTCTGCGGCAGAAGGGTGAGTGTATGGGTGCCCAAACCCTGTTGCTCCTGGCCGTCGACCATGAGATGATAACTGCGGTTGCCCTCCACACGGATGGTCACCTTGGCATAGCGTGCGTTTTCAAAGTGGGCCACCAGGGTGGTGAGCGTGGAGTCGCCCTTGTAGGCGTGTCCTTTCACATCGGTGGAATCTATCATAAATGGGGCCTTGAAGGTCTGTGTGCCTTCGTTGGTCCAGTGGTTCACCTTCAGGTCGTCGGCCTGGGCGGCGAATGTGGCGGCAAGAAGTGCAGCCGCCAAAAGCGTGGTCTTGTTGTTCATATAAGGTCGGAAAGTTAGACGTGCGCACTATTCACGTAGGGATAAGTACAGAAAAACGTGAACAGGGAAACGAGTTCCCCATCCACGTCCTGCGTTACGCAATATTATTAACCATTTTCTTTAGAAACGATAGCTCAGCGAGAAGAGCACCTGGTTGCGCTTGTTGCTCACCTTGGTGGCCTCTGCCACATTGGTCAAATCGCCAGCATCGTAGTAGTTCATGAAGGGATAGAAGTCGCCGTTGGTCTGACTGTACTGGTAGGCAATGTCGAATGCCCATCCCTTATATGTGTAGCCCACACCTGCGGTGATGCGGTTGGTCGACTTCCAGTTGGTGAAGTCGGTCGACGAACTGTAGTAGACGCCCGGTGAGTTCAGGCTGCCGTCCTTGAAGCCGTCCTTGTTGTAGAGCGGACTAATGTAGTTGTAGCCCAGACGTACGGCAAACTCCGGTGTGGCCTTGAACTCGGCTCCCACCTTGAAGGTGGACACGCCCTTGAGCGAGCTCTCAATGTTCTGCTTCATCGCCTCGTCGCGTGTGGAGGTGTCAATCCAGTCGCCCCAATAGTCGGTGTAGCCGCCATCGTTAATGCGGGCGTCGCAAGTGCCATAGTCGGCATACTCATAAGTGGCACCGAGAGCCAGATAGTTGCCGACGGTGTAGCCCAGACTGCCACCGAACTTCCACGGGGTGTAGAACTTGAACTCGTAGCTTTCGGCACTCTTACCCTTGTCGTACTCACCCACCGACGAGTTGTTTAGCAGGGTGGTATAGTTGGATGTGGTCAGGTCATACCACACAGGAGTGTTGACATAGAGACCGATGCGCAGTGGCGAAGTCTCCACAGGACGGAAGATAACGCCGGCTTTCACGTCGAAGCCCGTACCGGTTATCTTGCGGCTGTCGTTGATGCCCACAGTGCCCAGTTCCTTGTTGGCGTCGTCTACAAGCATTTCAGCATAGGCAGATTCGCCCTTGTAGTTCACGTCGTGCAGGCCGAAAGTGATGCCCCAATAGAAGCGGTTGTTGCTATTGCCGCTGATGTTGAAGTCATACTCGCCTATATATCCTGTGTTGGAACGGCCGAAATTGAAGGCGTTGGCATTGTTGTAGACGAAATTTTCCGTTCCGTCGTCGGCCTTGCCGTCGTGCAGCAGTGCATTGTAATAGAGGTAGTCCACCTGGTTGAAGGCATCGTTGCTGCCAACAAATTCGCCACTGCCGTTGGTGCCAATGTCGAACACGCCCTCAGTACCTTTTATATATGACAGCTTGCTCTGCGAAGCTCCGTTGAGCCTATTGGACACCTTGAGTATCTGGTCGAAGTTGTTGCTCTTGTGATAGTTGAAGCCGAAGTTGAGGAAGTTGCGCTTGCTGGTGCGCATGGCATAGACGAAACCGGCCTGGTCAAAGCTGGCATTGGTCACGTTGCCGCCCTTGAACGATTCCACATCACTCTGGCTGACAAAGCCGAACGAACCGCCGATATAACTCTTGCGGAACAATCCCAAGCCGGCAGGGTTGCTGCTGATGGTCGAAATGTCGGCACCCAGCGCCTCCATGGCACCACCCATACCCACGTAGCGAGCCGTACCGTTGAGGTCTTGCTGGGCGATAGGCGCATTGTCATAAGTTTCCTGTGCGGCTGCGGGCAACATCATCATTGCCGCTGCAGCCATTATTATGGTCTTT
>ULUS01021597.1_pt1 | contig 20776 bp, 23 predicted proteins | sample 1958761 | NCBI WGS metagenome assembly ULUS01 (sample SAMEA4835767, study PRJEB28245) | human gut metagenome | biome: gut microbiome; material: fecal sample | place: Denmark | collected 2008
AGTTAAATTACGCTTGTGAATATTCACTTGCGAAACTTTAGTTGTAGAGAAAAAAAACTATCAATAATACAAGGTAGGGAAAATCCTGCCTTTATTCACTCTTACATAGATACTTTTTGACCATATCCATCAATTGCACTTCCGACAGATTGACCATTCCATATTTCTCAATGATGGCAAATTCCTTCTTGTTTTTGCCAATCACAAATTTGCGCTCAGTTGTTTTGGAGTGCAAATTACTAAAAAAAATGCGATATGCTGGCATTTTTAAAGGAAATTTTGAAAATATTTTTTGTAGCACAAAAAGACTGCATCCGCCCTTTGTACCTTTGCACACGAATCAAGAAAGCAACTGCTTTTTGATTCTAAGAAGGAACTTTGGCAGAATATATGTATATGCCTTCATCTTATCATTCCTAATCAAAATTCCTAACTAAATTTATCCAAGATAAGCGCACAGCTTTCCTCGTCGGTGCTAACAGGCAGTATCTTGCATAGATGCGCAACTATTCTTTGCTTAGATTCCTCTGGCGAACGAGTGATGTGGCAAGCCTCCCTGCCAAACAAGTTCTCAGGAGTATTTAGCAATGCCCAACCAAATCCATACTCCCTGCCATGCTTGTCCCTTGGATATACGAAGTCCTCTGTCACGATATAGCCACCCATCTGCAGACGAGCTACATAGGCATCAAACTTGCCACGCATCTTGGGGTGCGTGAATCCACATGCCTTGCGAAGGTCACGGGTAATCATGCTGCCTTTGAACTTCAAGGTCTCCAAGATGGCTTCCTCGATGCTGTCTGGCTCAGGGTAAGGATACTTGCTGCGGCGATAGTTGCAGAAGTCTGGGCACCACTCCTTACTGATGAACACAGCCTTCTTGCAAATAAACTAGCCGTAGGCACAGCCTGTCTCCCTGATGATATCTCCCTTCCAATCCCACAGAGGCCACTCAAATCCACCCTCAGGCAATTGGACATACTGACAATCCTCATCCACCACCTCTTCTGCCGACCATCCTCTAATGCCGAGGGGGAGAAGAGGCAGAAAGCCAATCTCATTGATATATTCCATTAACTCTGCACATGAGTGCAGCTTGTCTTGTAAAATCATAGTCTTATTCTTTATAACCTTCAATAAAATGAAGAGAGAGTGTGGTACTTACCTAATCCTGCTAATACCCTTGTCTTTGCCACTTGGATTCCAGCCTTTTGAGCCAGCTGATGAGAGAAGTGCTCCCATAATCCTGCGTCATAATCATCTTTTCGGGATGGAAACTTGGCAATGCACAAATTCCCATTCTCATCCATCACGCCAGACTTCGGACGTGCGCCACCAAGGGAAGTACCAGGTTGAATCAACTGCGCTATCCATTTTTTCTCTGGCAGGATGTCTGATTCCTCGCTCTTCTCTATCTCCTCACTTGCAGTAAGCAACTCCCTTATATCTGTCAAAGGCGGTATTTTAAGAGAAGGGGTGGAATTGATGAAGTCCTTGTCATCAAGATTCTTCTTGAAACGGAAGCCTCCCATCCTTGAAAAGTCATCAATACCTATCAAAAAGTCAAAGGAGGACTAGTTGCAAGAAGCCCTCTCAGCTACCTGTGCCATAGAGAGGTTGCGGCGAAGACGAGCCAGCTTGATTTGCTCACCCACAATCGCCATCTTTTGCACCAGTTTTCTTGGAAGCTTAGTCCCCATCGTATTCTTTGTCATACTTTATAACCTTAAATATAATTTGCAAAGTTACAAAAATAATTCATTTAATAATGTATTGCACCGAAATATTATGGATTATTAAAATATCCGACATCCTTGTCAGCAATGATTAAATTATTTATCCTTTGCTGCCAATCTTGCTTACCTCTTTCCCAGTTTTGGCAAAAAGTGTTCACCATGAAGTGACGTTTCCATTTGGCACGCAACTTGCATTCGCATAGGGTGAAGATAAACAAAAAACAATTAGAAATCCCGACGGAATCGAAAGACGAAGAGAGGACGAAAAAAAGATAATTGGAGGTTTTACATTATGTTGTTAGCTCGTAGAAATCAGAATGTTTCAAATTGGTTGAACAATTGGTTTAATGATAACTTCTTTGATACTGCCTTGATGCCTCACATGAGTGCCACAGCTCCTGCTGTCAATGTCAAGGAGAATGCCACTGCCTACACAATGGAAGTTGCCGCCCCTGGCTTGAAGAAGGATATGGTCAAGATGAACATCGACAAGGATGGTTACTTGAATGTATCCATCGAGCAGAAGGCCGACAAGAAGGATGAGAAGAAGGAAGAGCATTACTTGCGCCGTGAGTTCTCTTACAGCAGCTGCTCTCAGAGCTATGCTTTGCCAGAGGATGCCGATGCAGAGAAGATTTCAGCCGAGGTGAGCGATGGCGTCTTGAAAATTGAGATTCCAAAGGTAGCCAAGGATGAGAAGAAAGAAGATGTAAAGCAAATTGAAGTGAAATAAGCCTTCGCCTTAGAAAGCCAAACCGCTTCAATAAATCGAGAAACAGTAATTAAAGCTGGAGGAGGTAAGTTCCCATCGTGGGAGCCTACCTTTTTTGTGTTATATACATAAAGTTTTGTTCTTGAAATTTACAAAAAAAACGAAGAAAAATTTTGCTTTCACAATTATTTGTCTTACTTTTGCATAAGATAGGCTGCACTCGGCCTTTTGAAAGCGAACTTTCATGTCCCATGTTTGCGCTATCTTCGCATCAAATTATCTACTTCCCACGATCTAGTGAGAGGGGAAGCCTCAACAACTAAAAACGTAAAACGATGGAAATGAGAACTTATACAAAATCGGAATTGGCAAGGCTCTACTTCCCCATGCTGGACGCAGATCTCGCCATGAGAAAACTGCGCCGATGGATCAAGCAGAACCCTGCACTGGATGAGGCTCTCTCGCTCTGCCACGTCAGCAAGAACGCCGACTTCTACAGTCGCAAGCAGGTGAGCCTCATCGTAGAATATTTCGATGAGCCGTAACACCGCCCATCCGATAACCATATCCCCCTACCCCTTGGATAGGCAATGGCCAAACGACTTTGCCGCATCCAGGCAAGGGCAATCCTTTGGCGTAGTGCCAGGCAAGTCACGATGTCCCACGATCTCTGCCTCAGGGAAAAGTTGGTGCAACTCCACGAAGAGAGCCTCCAATCGTTCGTATTGTGCAGCGGTGAGCGTGTTGGCAGATTTGCCATTCTCATCAAGACCACCCTCATAACAGATGCCGATGGAGCAGCGGTTGTAAGGTCGAGCATGCGCCCCCACCTCCAGGAGACGACGATGTTGCGTCATCGTTCCGTCACGGCGGATATAGAAGTGATAGCCAATGGTACGGAAGCCACGAGCCTTGTGGTCGCGCATCATCTGCTCCACGGTATAACTTCGATTACACCTCGTGGCAGAACAATGGAGCACGAGGAAGCGAACGGAGAATGGCGACTGCATCCACTCGCCGTCTTCCATGCGAGCAAGGAGGGCACGCTCGCTGCGTGCTACCTCCTCGCCTATCGATAAAGGAAAATGACCTGTAATCATCAGATAGGAATTATTAATTTTTAATTACAACAAGAGCTGACTCCCAGAGCGGTGAGTGCGGCAATGATGGCTTGCACGACAGCATTGAGGATGCTCACCCAAGTAATCTTGGAAGGGGAAGTGGCTGCATCTTGATTAACTTTAAACAGTTTCATAAGGTAATGATTTTAAGGATGAAAAATGATATTCATAAGCCGTTGTCCCTTCATTGCCCTTAGTCAAACTCCTTTGGAACGTCGGTGCCGGAGTCAGAGGTGGAACCGCCGCTAGGGTTACTGCCTGTATCAGAGCCAGATCCGCCGCTTGGATTGCTGCCAGTTCCTGAGCTGGATCCGCCACCCTCCTGGGTGTTGTCCTTTTGGTCGATAGAGCCAGCACCCGGTTTCAGTGGAGTGCCGCCATCGCCATCCTTCTCACTGTTGGTGCTGACCATCTTCTCGATGTCCTTCAACGAAGCATCAAGGTTGAGTTTGGCACGGGTCAACTCACCAGTGGCTCTGGCACGAAGCTTCACGCTCTCGATATTCTTCTGCACACTGAACTCAGCCTTGGTAGCAGCACCCGCCTTGTTGACGATGCCGAGTGTGAAGATGGCGAGATCGTCTATCTTGACTGCTTTTCCATCCAAGACAAGTTGTTTGATGCACTTCACCATGTCGGTGAGCATACCCTTCACCTGACCAGCCGAGAAACCCGTGTTGTGCTCAGCCATCATCACGGCAAGTTCTGCGATGCCCATGGTTTGCAAGATGACCGGCAACGCATAGTAGTTGCCATAAGCCTCCTTCATCTCAGGGTTGTTGTTTTTCTGCAATTTAAATAACATCATAGTAGTATAGATTTAAGGTTAACAAATCGAGGCCAACCTTTCTGATTGGCGATGCAAAGTTATGATATAGTTTTCATACCGAGGTGCCCAGATGGTCGCCATGTGCCGAAGTTGGTAGCACAAATCCGCAGGTGGTTTTACGGTTTGGCAAATAATTGCGGAAAAGCTTGCGAGTTTCAAATTAATGTAGTAACTTCGCCGATGAAAGTATATCAACAGATGCTCATCTAAACACAAAAAACAGAAAAGCCATGCCTAAGAAACTTTACACATCCGTCCCCCCACGTTATGAGGTATGCCTTCACGCCGATTGCCCGAAGGCTGATGTCTGCTTGCATCAGATAGCCTATCAGCAATTACTTTCAGAGCAAACGTTCCTGCACATTATTAATCCTAAGATGTGCAAGAAGAACGCTCGCTGCCCATTCTATCGCAACAGTACTCCCATGAGGTATGCTAGGGGATTCACTAATTTTCAGAAACACATGTATCCCGACCAGTATGCGGCGTTCTCCTCAATGCTGAAGAGCGAGTTTGGGCGCACCCTTTACTTTGAGCGAAGAAGGGGCGCAAGGGTGCTATCTTCCACCGAACAGACACTGATAATCAAAGCCTTACAAGAAGTTGGCGTGAAAGAAAAACTGGAGTTTGATGGCTATGAAGATGTCATCAATTGGTATGACTGATTTCCTCTCAGTACTTCTCAAAAGTACTCCCTACAGCGTACTCCAGTTTTCCATACTAAGTACTGGAGTATTCCAAGGTGTGTACTGGAGTATTCCATACTATGTACTGGGAGGGAAAATCTGCCTAGTAATGGTGGAACTATGGTGATAGCTTGTTGGCAGGCGTATTTTGACAGTATATACCCTCTTGCAAGCATCCTCATTAGTTATATCATGTTAAAGAATTATCAAACACGACTTCTTTCTCAAAATAAATCATTATATTTGCATGAATTACAAAACGTGAATGTCAGTGAAATTATAAATTTCGACTAATTTAGAAGGACATGGGAAAATTCAACGAAGCAACGAGAGTACAGATGCCAGCTATGGTTCACTTGACCCGATTAGGTTATTCCTATTTCGGCAAAATCAGTGAAGATATGGCTAACAAGATCTATGATCCTGATACAAACATATTGATAGATGTCTTTAAGAAACAGTTTGAAAAGTTGAACCCATCATCAAAAGGTGAGTTTGGTAACATCTTTCGTTCCATTCGTCAAGAGTTAGCCAATGATGACTTAGGTAAATCTTTTTATAGAAGACTTACCGCTGTTTCTCCCATCAAATTGATAGACTTCGATAATCCCTTAAACAACAAATTTCATTTCACAGCGGAATTTACTTGCAAGAATGGTCAAGATGAGTTTCGCCCAGACATTACGCTGTTTGTCAACGGCTTACCTCTTTGCTTCGTGGAGGTCAAGAAGCCCAATAACCATGGTGGTATCGTGGCAGAAAGCAAGCGAATGAACTTAGATCGTTTTCCCAACAAAAAGTATCGTCGCTTTATCAATATCACGCAGTTGATGATATTCTCCAACAACATGGAATATGACACCATGGGTGGCATAGTGCCTATCCAAGGAGCATTCTACTGCACAGCAGCTAGAGAAAACGCACCATTCAACTGCTTTAGGGAAGAGAATCCCAACAACCAGCAGATAGCTCCATTCAACAAGGATTATCAATATCTTGAAATCAATCGAGAGGATGAAAAGAAAATCTTGTCTGACTTCAACTGCCAGGTAATACACCACACACCAGAATATCAGACGAATTTAAAAATCAATACGCCAACCAATCGCATATTGACCTCTATGTGCAGCCCTGAGCGTTTGCTATTCCTTATAAAATATGGTATAGCCTACGTGAAGATGGAAAAAGAAGTGGATGGAAAGATTGAAAGCACTGACCAAAAGCACATCATGCGCTATCAGCAAATGTTTGCTTCATTGGCAATTCGCCAACAACTTTCAGAAGGAGCCAAATCAGGAGTAGTCTGGCATACCCAAGGCAGCGGTAAAACGGCTTTGTCGTTTTACCTTACATACGTTTTATCTGATTATTACTCAAAGAAGGACAAAGTTGCCAAGTTCTATTTTATTGTTGACAGAATAGACCTTTTGGAGCAAGCCAAGCAAGAGTTTGAGGCAAGAGGTTTGGTCGTTTCCACGGCAAACACAAAGGCTGAGTTAATGGCTCAATTCCGTAACAACCAAGCTCAACAAGGAGCCAGTGGCCATCAAGAAATCACAGTAGTAAACATTCAGCGCTTTGCCGAAGACAAGAAGACAGTTGATTTGCCAGCATACGCAACCAACTTGCAGAGAATATTCATTATGGATGAGGCTCATAGGGGATATAAACCTGGTGGTTGCTTCTTGGCGAATCTCTTTGATGCTGATCCCAATTCTATCAAGATAGCTCTTACTGGTACACCTTTATTAAAAGCTGATTGTGCTTCAAGTGTTGTATTCCAGCGATATTTCCACACCTATTATTATGATCGCTCCATAGCAGATGGTTATACCTTGAAGATTATACGAGAAGACATCGAGACTTCCTACAAAGAAAAACTGTCTGAAATATATGACAAGCTAGAGACCCTTATTAAGAAAAAAGACCTCAAACGTACACAAATCATAGAGCATGATAGCTATGTGGGTGAATTGGCTCGTTATATAGCCGCCGACCTGACGCAATTTCGTAAGATTCAAGGAGACGACACATTAGGTGGTATGGTCATCTGTGAAACTAGCGAACAAGCCAGAAAGCTATATGAAGCTTTCAAAAACCTGAAAGATGGTGGTGAAGCCAAGACCATACAAATCAAGATGGACGGCAAAGAATGGATGGTAGCTAATGCCATTCCTATGACTGGCTACCAAAAGCATCCTCTCAATGTTGGCCTCATCTTGCATGACAGCGACGACAAGGAAACTCGTAAACAAATTATCAAAGACTTCAAGAAGAACATGACCATTGACTTGCTCATAGTCTTCAATATGCTATTGACAGGATTTGACTCTCCTCGTCTTAAGCGTCTCTACTTTGGAAGGAAGTTGAAAGACCATAATCTGCTACAAGCACTCACACGTGTCAATCGCCCATACAAGGACAACCGATATGGCTATGTCATCGACTTTGCCAACATCAAGCAGAACTTCGAGGAAACTAACGAGGCTTATCTGAGAGAGCTAAATCGCTTCAACAATCCTGATGAAGTAGAAGGAGATCATACCACAGATACTTTCTCGGCTGTCTTGGAAAGTCCTGAGGAATTAATCCATCAAATGCAAGAGGTACGTCAAACGCTGTTTGACTACACCACCAATAACGTGGAAGAATTTTCTTCTGAGATTTCGTCAATAGAAGATAAGCAAGTATTGCTTGACCTCAAGAAGACGCTGACTTCTGCCAAGGATTGTGCCAATATCGTTCGCACCTTTGGTGATGACAAGTTGAAAGAAGCTTTTAGTAAGTTGGAAATAACCAAGTTGCCAGACATGCTGAAAGAAGTGCAGCATCACATAGACATCATCAACCAAAAGGAAGCCTTCTCTGTATCTGATGAAACAAAGCAACTGATCAATGAAGCTATGCAAGACATCCGCTTCAATTTCTCCAAGATAGGCGAGGAAGAGATGAAGATGATAGCTGGAGGACGAGAACTGCAAGACAAATGGTCAACGGCGATACGAAAGTTCACGGAAAATACAGATCCAGACGACCCAGAATACATCACCTTACGTGATGCCTTTATGCAGAGGTTCAAGGAGCATGGATTTGTGGTGGATAGCATCGCCAAGTTTAACCAAGAGAGCAAGGAACTTGATGAAATCATAGAGCGACTCATCAAATTGCAGGAAAGCAACAATCGACTGCTGAAAAAATACAATGGTGACACAAAGTTTGCCAATGTACACAAGCGCATTCGTGAAGAGAACAAGCAAAGACTGGCAAATCACAAGCCGTTCATCTTTAGCTATTATGATAATGACATCGTGACCATCCTGACAGACATCAAGACTGAAATAGACCAAAAGGTATATGACCGAAATGATATTCTAAAAAAGGATGAATACTTTGAAATGACAGTGATGACGGAGATAGCACAATCGTTGGAACACTATCCTACGATAGAGGCAAATATGGATGATTTCACATTCATACAGTCACGTATAGCTCGTCAATATATCAACCAATACAACGCAACATATCCAAGAAATTAAGAAATATGACAATAAGAGAAAAGACGGTAGCCCTCATTGATGCCCTAAAGGCTACTTGCAAGACATACGGCATGGGCAATGACGGCAATGAATATAAGATTATCACACAGGTATTCTTGTATAAGTTCTTGAACGACAAGTTCGGCTATGCCATCAAGAACTCTAACAGCAAATATGCGGACAAAATCCGCACTGCCGAAAAATGGGAAATTGCATACAGCGAATTGAACGACATGGAGCGTATGATGCTGTGGGCTTCACTCTCACCAGACCTTCCACGTCTCAAACCAGAACATTTGATTGCCAATCTTTGGAACCAACAGGCTAAGGGTGACTTCGACTTTATCTTTGATAACACGATGAGTGATATTGCCGAGCAGAACTTGGCTATTTTCTCTACGCAGACCACTCAGAACACCAAGATACCACTCTTTGAACCATTGACACAATATGTCACTGATGTTGCACAACGTGCTCCTTTTGCACGTGCCATGGTAGATAAGTTGGCAAACTTCTCATTCGAAGAGGCATTTTCAGAGCATTATGATTTCTTTGCGAATATCTTTGAGTATCTGATTAAGGATTACAACACTGCAGGTGGCGGCAAGTATGCAGAATATTACACTCCTCATGCTATCGCAACCATCATGGCACGTCTATTGGTAGGCGACCATGCGGACTTACACAACGTGGAATGCTATGATCCATCAGCTGGTACAGGCACGCTGTTGATGGCATTGTCCCATCAAATAGGTGAAGACAAATGCACCATCTTTGCCCAGGACATTTCGCAGCGAAGCAACAAGATGCTTAAACTCAACTTGTTGCTCAATGGTTTGGTTTCTTCACTTGACCATGCCATCCAAGGTGACACATTGGTTGCTCCTTATCACAAAAGTGACGATGGTCAAAGCCTTCGTCAATTCGACTTCGTGGTAAGTAACCCTCCTTTCAAGATGGACTTTAGTGATACCAGAGAAAAGATAGCCGCCTTTCCTACTCGTTTCTGGGCTGGTGTGCCAAAGGTACCTGCCAAGAAAAAAGATAGCATGGCGATATATACTTGCTTCATTCAGCATGTTATCAACTCGCTGAAGGAAAATTCTGGTAAGGGAGCTATCGTCATCCCTACAGGATTCATCACTGCCAAGAGTGGCATCGAGAACAAAATATTGAAACACATTGTTGACAAAAAGATTGTATATGGTTGCGTTTCCATGCCAAGCAATGTGTTCGCCAATACAGGTACCAACGTATCCGTACTATTCTTTGACGATTCTAAGAAGAACGACAAGGTAGTTCTGATTGATGCCAGCAAACTAGGTGAAGAATACAAGGACAGCAACGGCTTGAAGAAAGTTCGTCTGCGTGATGATGAGATAGATAAGATTGTCAATACATTCCAAAATAAGGAAGCTGTAGATGACTTCTCCGTTACAGTCACATACGACGAAATCAAGGAAAAAGGTTATAGTCTCTCAGCCGGTCAATATTTCGACATCAAGATTGATTATGTTGATATTACTGAAGAGGAGTTCAATAAGCGAATGAGCGATTACAAGAATACGTTGGCACAACAATTTGAGGAAAGTCATCATTTGGAGAATGAGATTATGAAGCAATTGGGTAGCCTCAGCTTCAATAATAATGCAGGAAAAGAATAATTGCGTATGGATAAGTCAATAAATATATTGGACCAAGACTATTCTCTTTGGATACAAGACCTCAGCAAACGCTATCGCAGAAGCCAGATCAAGGCATCCATTAAGGTAAATGGCGAAATGCTCAAATTCTATTGGAGTCTGGGCAGGGATATTGTTGCCATGAAAGCAGAGAGCCGTTGGGGAAGTAAGTTCTTTAAAAATCTTAGCAAGGACTTGAAAGAAGCTAACCAGAAAGCAACTTGTTTTTCTGAAGGTAATTTAAAGTACATGAAGAATTTTTACTGCATGTATCAGCCTTATTTTGAAATTGGTCAGCAAGTTGCTGACCAATTTCAAAACGGAAAAAATACTCAACAACTTGTTGAGCAAAATTCTAAAAATAAATTTGGTCAGCAACTTGCTGACCAAATTTGGAAAGATATAATATCTATTCCTTGGGGACATCACATGTTGCTCATAGACAAGTTTTTATCTAATCCAGAAAAAGCCTTGTTTTACGTCCATCAAACAGTGGAGAATGGATGGAGCCGCAATATGCTGCTCAACTTCATCGGTACCAAATTATACGAGCGACAAGGCAAGGCTTTGACTAATTTCAAACAAGCTTTGCCTAGTGAGGATAGTGATTTAGCACAAGAACTGACAAAAGACCCATACTGTTTTGGATTCACAGGAATTACCAAGCCATACAATGAACGAATTCTAAAAGATGCATTACTCAACAATATCACCACATTTCTAACCGAACTCGGCACTGGTTTTGCGTATGTAGGCAAAGAATATCGTTTAAAGATTGGCAAAAAAGAAAATTTTATCGACTTGCTTTTCTACAATCTCAACTTATCCTGCTACATCGTGATAGAAGTCAAGATTGGCACATTCACCTTTGCCGATGTAGGTCAGTTAGGTGGCTATGTTGTGGCTTGCAATCACATTCTTCGCAAGGATGGACGAGATAATCCGACCATCGGCTTGCTCATCTGCAAGGAGAAAGACCGCATTCAGGCACAATATGCTCTTGAATCAAGCAGCCAACCTATCGCCATTTCAGAATATGACTTGGAAAAATTCTATCCCGAAAAGTTGGAAGGAACAATGCCTACGATAGAAGAAATTGAAGAAAGATTAAGTAAAAAATGAAATTTTGCAAGTTGACTTACAAAATTTTAAATGCGACACATTAAATATAAAATATGGAATTGAAGAAATATAAATTAGGTGATTGTTTAGAATTGCAAAGAGGCTATGACTTAACTTCTTCTCAAATGCAAAAAGGTGAAGTTGCAGTTGTTGGCTCCAATGGAATCATTGGGTATCATGACACCCCACGTGGTAACACTCCTTGCATAACAGTTGGCAGAAGTGGCAGTGTAGGAAAAGTACATTATTACGAACGTCCAACGTGGGCACATAATACTGCTTTATTTGTTAAAGACTTCAAGGGTAATAATCCGAAATACTTATACTACTACCTCAAAAATCTTCACCTAGACAATATGTTTGAAAAAGGCAGTAGTGTTATACCTTCATTAGATAGAAAAGTGGTTCATTCTTTAGTCGTTCCTTTCCACAAGGATAGAAACGACCAAAGAAAAATAGCAACCATTTTATCTACGATTGATAAAAAAATAGAACTCAATCGTCAGATAAATGATAATTTAGAGGCGATGGCAAAGCAACTCTACGATTATTGGTTTGTGCAGTTTGACTTCCCAAACGAGGAGGGCAAGCCGTATAAGTCAAGCGGAGGTGAGATGGTATATAACGAACGATTGAAACGTGAAATTCCAAAAGGATGGGAAATCTTACATTTAGCAGATTGCTTGAGTTGTAAGACTGAACGTGTTGATAAATCGGAAATTCAAAAGACAGACTTTTACACGCCTATTGAAGTTATTCCGAGAAAGCAAATGAGTTTAAATGAAACTGTCCCAATAGAAGAAGCCGTTAGTGGTATATGTAGATATAAGAAAGGAAATATTTTATTGTCAAACAGACGTGTTTATTTTCATAAAGTCTGTATTGCCCCATTCGATGGTTTGACAAGAGATACAGTTATTGTTCTAGAGCCTATTCGAAAAGAATTATTAGCGTACTATTATGAAACTGTGTTTTCGGAAAAGTTTATTGCTTATGCAACTAAACATTCTTATGGTTCAGAGCAGCCTGTATTGAGTTGGTCGGCAGCACAAAAATTTGAAATATTGAAACCTACTAATCAATTGGATTATAAATTTAGCACGGTAGTTGATAATATCATCGAAACAGTCTTAAATAATCATAAGGAAATTGGGCAATTGAATAAACTGCGAGATGAACTTCTTCCTCTCTTGATGAATGGACAATTAACTATTGCATAAAATGGCAAACATTCTTTATAAATATTTGGATATAAATGGTGGCAAATGCATGATTGGAAATCAGAATCTGCAATTTACTAATGCAACACAACTTAACGATCCATTTGATTGTCATCCAAAATTATGGAACTTTTCGGACGTTCCTAACAGTAAACTTCACGAATGGATACCAAAGGAATGGTGGATGCAGAAAGAAGAGACAGATGCTCTCAATTTACGCAATGATACGTGGTTATGTAGCTTGTCTAAAGTCAATGACTCCTTGCTTATGTGGAGCCATTATTGCTATAATCACAAGGGAATTTGCATTGGGCTCAACATAGAAAAGGTGCTAGAGTCCATTCCGCCTATGTTTGGGGAGATATTTCTCAAACCAATTCTCCTTGACGTTCAATATCGTGATATAATAGAACGACCTAACGCATATCAAAATGCAGAAGATAGGTTCAGATATCAATGGCAAACAAAAGGTAAAGAATGGGAGTATGAGCAAGAAGTTAGGTTGGTCATACCTAAGCCGTCCGCTCGATATGCTGCATTAACTCCTGCGCAAGCGCAGCATGAAAAAGAAATGTGGGATTGGCGTGAAATACATATTTATGCCCCACTTAATGGTGATTGTTTTGAATCTATCTATTTTGGTGTGAACACAGAAAAGAGTGAGAAAGAGGCATTAATCGAATATGCTCGTAAGAAATTAAATCCGCAAATCAAATTATATCAAATGAAAGTTGACGAAAATGCCTTTAGACTACGACCAGAAATTATATGAGTAACAAGCATCGGTAAATTATCATTTATCATCCACTCCTACAACTGCTTTCGGAATGATAAATAAGGCTTCAACCGGAATTATTGGAACAGCCAAATTTGATATGGATTAAGCCGACTTGATATATCCAAAATGGGCCATTTTTACGTGAGAAAACATATAAACATACATAAAAGAATCTCACAGTGATGAGTAAAACTAACAGAGAAGAAATCATGCCAATCCAAATCATCAGCTAATGACTGACGATTTAACATTATAAGTTCCTTTACTGGGATAACACTTTCTGTATCTGATACTTGCAATTCATCAGCCAGCAGTGGATGATTTTGTACACAAAAGGTTGATATATGCCTATCTATATGTTGATGTTCTTGGAGAAAGAACTAGTGATGGATTATCAATGCTTTAAAACCTCTTCCTATTGCCGATGCTTCATCCTCCAGAAGAAATGCCAAAGCCGATAGAACGGTTCCACCATACATTCACCAGGATAATACCACATCAGTTCCCAGTCCTTCTGCAAGCGATAGATGTTGTGCCGCCATGTCAAGGCGCCACTTCGATTCTCCGCATGATGGCCAAAGTTGCCACCTTGCAATATCTCATCGAGCAGCATCTTGCCTCGCTTCTCATCCATCGGCGCAATCATCTGAGCCTCCGACAATCCCATCACCTCATGCAACACATACATCACCGCCCCGGCAAAATTCCACAACCCCAACTGCCGCAATGTCTTTTGCTGCATAGCGTCATTCAAATTGGCTTTCCCTTCGGGCACCAAACTTTGTTTCTTCACTCTTCGTTCTTCACTCTTCACTTGCATGTAGTAGTCCAGAAACTGCCTCAGCCCGATTCCCTCATACAAGTAATGGTGATAGAGATGATAGAGCTGATACACCACATTGAAGGAAGCCGTAGGAATCGCCGCCTCGCATACTCTATCTGAAACTATACTCGCCAGCGGAACGATATGGCTGCATTGCTCCTCCACGTTCGCCCTCAACCACTTTTGCATGCGATGATGATGAAGCGGATTACACATGATGGCAGGAGTCGAATGGAGTTCCACGGAGATGCCCTTGATGGTCACCACCACGTGGTTGAGGCTCTCTTCCTCCACCTTGCCCATGTTATCGGCAAGTCTCTGGGCAAGCTGGCGAATCTCCTCCCTGCTGGCATTCACCCAGACATCGACATCACCAGGCGTACGAGCGGCAGGATTGGGATACAGCACCGCATTCCCCTGCCCCTTCAAGATGCAACACTGATACCCCTCAGAGACTATCTTATGATAGATCGCCGTGGTGGCCTTGTCTAGAATCACATTCTGCTTGGCTAACTTCTGACTGACGAAGAACCACCTCATCAAAAGCTCCTGCTTGGGAGCGACCGCTCTTGGCAACCGCTGCACACCATCCATGATGATACCTAGCAATGTCTGCTGACCAGCAAACTCATAAAACGCTTGCCAATCGAAGTTCTTCAAAGCAGAACCATCCAGGAACTCCTTTCCCTCCTCAATGCCCAAGGAGAAACGGATAAAACGAAAATATAATTTGTTCATACGATACCTATTAAAAAGCAAAGACATACATCAGCACCCTTCATTCATGATATGGTTACAATAACTGTTGGGATTCTCCATCGCCTCACCCACCTTTCGATAGTTCATCTTGTGGATGCTCACATGGGCTATTAAGTCCTGCCAGGCAGCCTCTTGATAATCTTTGCCTAGCGCAGAACCCAACAAGATGCTATGGTTACTGTTGGCACGAGGCATGGCTGCCCAAACATCCGGGAACTTACTGAGTACCTTGCCAAAGAATAAGTGGCAGATGTAATAATCCACCGTGCAGTCAAAATCTTTCCAATAAGCCAAGAGCATGTCAAGGACGATGGAGATGACCGGCTGCTGTGGAATGGCGGCAAAGAACCATGTCGATAACCCAACCGCCTCCTTGCGTCCTCGCTGGAAATACCTGAACAAGGTCAGTTCGCTACCCATGATCTGCTCCCATCGCTCTCGCAACTTCTCATTGCCAAAACCTGAGCAATACACGGAAGCATCCATCCACACGCCACCATATTGCTTCAACAGAGCCAAACGCAGCAAGTCGCTAAACAAAGCTGGTGGAATCAGCCCCTTTCGGAATTTCTCCTCGACATACTGAGGCAACTGCACCCAGTTGTGATAATTCGTCAAGTCAACGATGCGGAACTCATAACCCATCAGATGCCTCCTTTGCGATCGCAAGCAGACTTTCACGATGTCGGGCGCTTGCTCCATACCTTGCAGCCATGAAAACCAAACCACCTTGGGAACACGAGTTTGAGAATCCGATATTTGTCCATCTGCCTCAGAGGACTTACTCTCTAGTCTGTTTGCCTCAGAAATCTTACACTCCCCAAGCTTAGCCAACGCTTCATCCAAGATATATTGGTAGCGTTCCAAAAGAATGTCATCCATCTTTTGGGTAACAAGCGCATAAGCCGTTTTCAGGGATTGCCCATGCCATGCGCAATGAAGCAATGCTTTTCCACCGCTCCATAGCACACCCATCTTGGCATATTGCCATACCAAGCGCAAGCCTCCGAATTGCAAGAATCGTCTTAATATCATTCTTCAAAATCTCAATTTACTGCAAAACTACACAATATTTTCGACACCTCCAAATAATTTGCAAAACATTTCTTTTGGCATCAGCCCACTTAGCCAAAAATATTTAAATATGAAACCTGATTCCCCTCATTTCTACTTTTTTTTGCTACATTTGTATCCAACAATCTTTAAACACAAATAAAGTAACTAGTTTAAGGTGACGATATAGAGAACCATCCAAAAGGAGAATATCGCTACCCAAAAGAATCACTAATAAGGAACCTTTATGAAACAACTCATCTTAACATGCATTGCACTGTCTTCTGTCATAGGCAGCCATGCACAAAACCCTATCAAGGTAAACCAAGTGGGCTACTATCCACAAGAAGCTAAGTATGCCACCATCGAGCCATTAGTAAAATCCAAGACATTCCAAATAAGGGATGCCAAGGGACACATCGTGTGGAAGGGCAAAGCCATTCAAACCACCACTTCACCTTTCTCCAAGAAGCAACGCCAAACCATCAACTTCAGTAAAATCACCCAACCAGGCACTTACTTGCTGACAGCTGGCAAATACTCCCAACCCATCACCATCAAAGAGCAACCATACCAAGATGCCCTCACAGCCGCTATCAAAGCGTTCTACTTGCAACGCTCTGGTATGGCCATCGAGAAGCAATACGCTGGTGATTACGCAAGAGAAGCCGCTCACTTAGACACAGAAGTGATGGTTCATCCATCTGCCGCTTCCAAGGAGAGACCAGCAAGAACCATCCTATCCTCCCCAAAAGGATGGTACGACGCAGGTGATTACAACAAATACATCGTCAATTCCGCCTTTTCCATTGGCTTGATGCTGCAATCCTACCAACTCAACCAGAATTACTTCAATAGCATTCATACCAATATCCCTGAATCCACCAACCAGATTCCTGATCTTCTCGATGAAATCATGTACAATCTAGAATGGATGCTTACGATGCAAGACCCTTCGGATGGAGGGGTGTATCATAAGCTCACCACTCCTAACTTCGAGGGATTCGTGATGCCAAAAGACTGCCATCAGCAAAGATACGTGGTGCAAAAGAGCACGGCAGCCACACTTGATTTCGCAGCTACCATGGCTCTTGCAGCACGCATCTATAACGCCTATCCACAATACCAAAAATTCTGCCAACAAGCCATCCAAGCAGCTGAACGAGCATACGCTTGGGCTGTCAAGAACCCAACTGTCTATTATGACCAAGACGGTATCAATGAAAAGTTCTCACCTAAAATCAGTACCGGAACCTATGGTGACAATCATGCTGAGGATGAGTTCTTCTGGGCAGCCACAGAAATGTACCTCACCACAAAGGAAAATGCCTATTTAGAGCAAGCCAAGCAGTTTGCCCCTACCCGCTTCTCTATCCCTTCCTGGGGACAGGTGGAGGGATTGGGGCTCCTTCAGTGGCTAAACCAAGACATCTTGAGCACCCCAGAAAAGGACAAATTCCCAATAGAAGCCATCAAAGAATCCCTCAAAGAGCAGTGTGAACAGGATATCCAAGCCCTCTGCACATCATCCTTCCATAGCGTATTCGGCAACAAGGCAAGCGATTTCATCTGGGGTAGCAACTCAGAAAAGTGCGCAGGAAGAGGCATCGCCCAAATGTACCAGTATGCCCTATCCAAAGACAACCGATATAAGGATGCTGCCCTTTCCACCATCGACCATCTCTTTGGAAGGAACGCCACTGGCTACTGCTACCTCACAGGATTCGGCACTCAGCCAGTAATGCACCCTCATCACAGAATCTCCACGGCAGATAGCATCGCAGCCCCAATACCGGGTCTCTTGGCTGGTGGAGCCAACGCAGGAAAACAAGACGCAGCCTTCGTGCCCCCTTACCCATCAGATGCTCCTGACGAGTGCTATCAAGACAATACGGGCAGCTATGCTTCCAATGAAATCGCCATCAACTGGAATGCCTACTTGGTGGCACTTCTGGGATGGATGAGCTAACAGAAAATAGGAAATTTCTTTCCAGACTTTGTTAGAGTCATCCATAGCAAAAATAGAGAAGCCAAAAAGCCAGACCATCCCAGAATAATAATCAAACCTTCCATATTATACCTCAGTTCGGGATAACGAACTGAGGTAAACTTTCTTCTTTTCAACATCTTATCCTGGGTAGATGGCTGTCTTGATGACACCATCTTTCTTATTCTCGAACACATCATACGCCTCCTCTATCATAGAAAGAGGAAAACGATGTGTAATGAGAGGAGTGGTATCTATCTTGCCCTGCTCTATCAGCTTCAAGATTTCCTCACAGTCGCAACCATCTACTCCGCCAGTCTTGAAGGTAAGGTTCTTGCCATACATATCAGGAAGAGGAAGCACCTGAGACTTGTCATACATGGCCACGATGGTAACTATGGCGTTTGGACGTGCGCATTTCCAAGCCAGTTGGAAGGTGTCCTCGCCTCCTGCCACTTCCATTACTACGTCTGCTCCACCATGGGCACTCAGCTCTTTGGCGATAGATTCGCAATCTTCTGGCTCAACAACCTGCACATCAGGATAATGCAGCTTGATAAAATATCTTCTATCCTTGGATTTCTCGCAAACGATGATTTTACCAGGCTTTTTGAGCATGGTACATAAGAGACAGCAAATGCCAGTTGGTCCGGCTCCAATGATGAGAACTGTATCTCCCTCTGTAATCTCTGAGATTCTGGCTGCCCAATATCCTGTGGCAAGGATGTCTCCCACGAAAAGAGCCTGCTCATCAGTTACAGAATCGGGTATCTTGTTCAGTCCTGTGGTAGCGTATGGAACCCTTACGTATTCTGTCTGTCCGCCATCAATGCGGCATCCCAAAGCCCAACCACCATGTTCCGATGTGCAGTTGTTCACATAGCCGTGCTTGCAATAGAAGCATTCTCCGCAGAAGGTTTCCACATTCACTGTTACCCTGTCACCTGGTTTCACATGGGTTACATTCTCACCCACTTTCTCCACAATGCCCACCATCTCATGCCCTACGGTAATACCTGGCACAGAGCGAGGAACACTACCATGCTTGATGTGGAGATCGCTGGTACAGATACTGCTCAGAGTAACCTTCACGATGGCATCATGTGAATCCAATATAACAGGCTTTTCCTTTTCTGTGAAGCCAAATTCACCTTGTCTTATATATGTATATGCCTTCATCTTATAATTTCTAAACAAGTTTCTAACTGAATTTATCTAAGATAATTGGTTTGTGTCATCAGAATATGCTTCGAAGCTAAGTTCTGCCTCTTCCTTGAAGGATTTGAAATTCTTTATTTTAATTTCCTGTAGCATAGTCAATATTTTTTCTGTAAATATAATCAATTAATCTCATATAATGTTTGTTTTTTTGAAATATTTGCATTTTAATTTTATAATTAGCGATATTTGCTGCAAAACGAAAAGTAAAATATAGAAATTAGAGGTTTTAATAATTTTTTCTTGACACTTCTATGTTTATGATGAAACAGAAAATTGTAGAAGTATTTGGCTATCTACAGGAAAAACTGTAATTTTGCATCTCTTAAGAGAACAAGAAGCTATTTCCATTATCATATTATGGCAAAAAGAAAGAAACAAAACAGCTATGGCAAGAAAGCCTTTTATATAATCATTGCCCTCATCGCCCTTTTCATCATTGGCTTTGAGGCATATCGGATGGTATCATCTTACATCATCAAGAGGGCATCTGATAAACAATGGCCACAGCATGACCTCACTTCTGGGCAGTACTCTGGCTCTTATGATGGTATCGACATCTCACATCATCAAGGCAGAATTCATTGGGATGAACTGGGCGAAGTGAAGCGATTGAAGTTTGTCTTCGTAAAAGCCACGGAGGGAACCAACATCCAGGATCCTTGGTATGAGAGCAACATTAGCTATGCCCGAAAGCATCAGATACCTGTTGGTTCCTATCATTTCCTGTCCAAAGCACCTGCTGCCTTACAGTTTGAGAACTTTCGGGCAGTGTATGACGAGGATAAGCAAGACCTTCTGCAAGCTTTGCAAGACCTATTATGGTCACTCCCCAATCATCTACTGTAGTGAGAGTTATTTCAAGGATTACCTCAGCCCAGAGTTTGATGGCTATTATCTCTGGATAGCCAGCTACAACCATGAGCCTGTATTACCAGGCGAACCACATTATGACATCTGGCAATTTAGCCGTCATGGCAGAGTGCCTGGCGTATGGAATTGGGTGGACTTGAATCGCTTTGCTGATGGCAGAACCCTTGATGACATCAGAATTAAAGAATGACTTTAAACTCATTTCATGGTCAGGTTATCTATGGGGAAGCTTTCTATAGCCCCCGATACTTGCTCGTTAAACTTCATCACATGACCAGTAAAATAGCCAAAGGCAGCTTCCAAGCCACCAAAGAGCCACCATAATAAGTTACCTATAATTCTCATAACTTTTCCTTGTATTTGTCCTTTTTAAAGGCAAAGGTATAACTTTTACCTAAAAAAGAACGCCTAAAAAGGCAAAAAATAGCAAAATAGAGCATTTGGTTTGAGTTTCAAGTGGTTGTGGCAGTCGTTGGCTTTAGTTGGCAGTGACAAGGAAATGAGGAAAAAGCAGATTAGAGAAGTAGAAACGCTTTCAAGTCATTACCCAATGGAAACGCCCTAATAAGCATTTTTAACGGTGGCGGTTCAATCTTCTCCATTCTGCGTAAGTTTTGGTTTTGCCATGCAACTCTCATAGT
>ULUS01014626.1_pt1 | contig 20683 bp, 16 predicted proteins | sample 1958761 | NCBI WGS metagenome assembly ULUS01 (sample SAMEA4835767, study PRJEB28245) | human gut metagenome | biome: gut microbiome; material: fecal sample | place: Denmark | collected 2008
AAGTTATTACTCCAACTAGCTCATAACGCTGGAGATATGAGCTTTTGGCGTAAAGATGTATATGAAGGACTATAACAAGTGTTCCCTTCTAGTAACACCCACGATGAGAAATTGAGAAAAATAGGTCGTATTCTCGTACGTATGACTCAAGACGGTCTTATTGTAAAAACTACTCAAAGATATACGAAAGCAATTGTACGATATGATAGGAACAGATGTTGAGAAAGAAGGAACTCGATTTGACACTAACATCAAGGACACCACCCAGACTGTCATAGGCGAACAGCCTGACTGCTCTAGGCAAACAGCGTGACTGCCCGAGGCGGACAGTCAGTACAAGCTCCTTAGGAGTTGCTTTGTGGGAAGACAGATTCCATTTTCTACCTCACACCGCACTTAGACATACGCATCTAGCTGATTGACAGATATTTATATGCTGTGTACTGTGAACACAGACACCTCACTCACACCACACGCCCACAACAGTTTAATACACAAGCCATTACGAAGAAACCGTGAGATGTGAGGTCTAAAAGCGAGATTGAGTGTTATCAATCATACAAGTAGAGGGCTCTTTGAAATTTAAAGGCATTTTTCCAAACTATCTTGCGCCATACGCATGTCCTCCTCAAACCTCGTGTGGTCGAGCAAGAAATCCTTGCGACCATCGGCAAGAAGCTGATACAAAACAGGATTCATCCCCTCCACATACTGGCTGATGGCATACTCGATGTCATCCCGCTGCGTAGGATTGTTGGAAAACTCATACACACGTAACTTCTGGTGAATGAAGCAATACGCCGACTCGATACAGTCTTGGCTAATGCCACTCTTCTCTATACTATTCTTATCCATCATTTCTATTCCTATTATTATTCCTAGTAGAAAACACGATTTCATCTACTTCCATCTTAGGACTGCAAAGGTAAAAAGAAAAACCTAAAAAGCGATGCAAGTACATTGCTTTTTAGGTTTTATTCTATTTTCCATAAAGGAAACTCTATTCTGACAGCATCGTCACTTCGATGCGCTGCTTCTGCTGCAACAGCAACTTCGCCATCTTCTGAACATCCTCACCACTGATGGCATCCACCATCTTGCAGTAATCCTTGTCGAAGTCAGCCTCATCATCCAACTCATGCCAGATGACATAACTCCAATAATCATTAGTAATCGCCATCTGACCATATTGCTTCTTCAGGTACTTCTTCACCTTATCCATGCTACTAGCCACAGGACCGTTATCGGCGATGTTCTGCAACTGCTTGTAGATAATCGGATTTAGCTCGTCATATCGCTTAGGATCAGACTTATAAGAGATGCGAACCAAGGCATTCGGATCCTCTTCCTTCTCCAATGAGAAGCTGACACTCACGCCGTATGTTCCGCCCTTCTCCTCACGCACAGAGTCGGTATAGGCTATCTGCAAGACACGAGTCAACATATCCAAGGTCAAGTCATTCTTTGGCGAGAAAGGCACATTGCCTGTCACGAAAACACTCACGTTGGCAAGCGGAGTCTCCTGTTTGCGAACGAACTTCACCACCTCGTTTTTCTTCACGATTTGAGCCACATTCGCCTTGTTGGTCTTCTCCGCCTTGTGGGTAGCCGGAAGAGTGGCGAGATACTGGCAGAGCAATGGACGGAGTTGCGACATATCGATTTTGCCGATGAAGACGGTCTTGAAGTTGCTGGCATCGCTGAAACGCTCACGATAGATTTCGAGGATGCGGTTATAGTCTGCCTTCTCCGCAATCTCCTTGGTGACAGGAGCCATACGCACATTGTGGTCGTAAAGCACAGCCGACAGCGAGTCGTTATAAACCACCTTCGAACTGGCGTTGCGATTCTTGAGCAAGGAAAGCGTACGATTCATCATACCCTCGAAAGCCACACTGTCCTTTCGTGGAGAGGTGAAATAGAGGTGAGTCAACTGAAGCATCGTCTCCAAGTCCTTGACAGAAGAAGTTCCCGTGATGCGCTGTCCCTCGCTGTTGATGGCAGAAGCCACCTTCAAAGACTTACCTGCCAAAGCCTTGCGAAGACGAGTGGCAGTAAAATCGCCCACACCAGCCTCAGCAACAGCACTCGTCAGGAAAGAGAAGTTAGGAATATCCTTGTCGCCATAGACGGAAGTTCCACCCTCGCCCCTCATGCTCATCGTCACTTGGTCTGCCTGGAAATCGGTAGGCTTCACATACACCTTCATGCCATTGCTCAAGGTAATCTCGGTCATGCCAAACTTGCCGTATGGCTTCTCCGAAACGATTTTGGCAGGAGCAGGCAAGGTAGCCATCAAGGTTTGAGGCACTTCCTCTTCCTGATAAGCATCATATTGCTTCTGCTGGGCAGCCAACACTGTACTCTCGATTTCCGACTCCGACGGAATGACAAAGCCTTCCTTGTCTGGACCATACATGATAAACACCTGGTTCTTGTCGGTGATGATTTCACCCACCTGTTTGTTCACCTCATCGAGATTCACCTCACCATCAAACTGCTTGATCAACTGCAAGTTGTAAGCAGGAGTCAGGATTGGTTCGCCCTCCAAAAAGTTGTTCACACACAGGCTCACATAGTGGGAGTTCTTGTAGTCCTTCTCCATCTTCAACTGTCTTTCGGCAGCATTGAGATAGAGTTTCTTGGCACGCTCCAACTCGCTTGCCGTGAAACCATGCTGGCGAGCACGCTCCACCTCTCCCACTGCCACAGAGATACCTCCCAACACATTGTCTTGCTTGCAACTGATGCTCAAGCTGAAGGCATCCTTGATACGAGACACGAAGAACTCGCCATTCTTCACCGTCGAACTCATAAAAGGCGGATTAGCCACCTGCTTTTTCTCCGATAGACGGCCATTGAGCATATAGGTAATCAAGCCACTGATGTAGTCCTCGCACTGATATTTCACTGAGTTTTTCTCGCTATCAGGAGTCGTCTCGCTCTTCATGTAGAGATGACCGAGGATGATAGGCTGCTCCTTGTCCTTCTCGATGGCAACAATCATCTTGTCGTTGTCTGTCACAGGATAGTAGATGCGCTCGGCAGGATTCTTGTGCGTCTTGATCTTGCCAAAGAGTTTTTGGATTTTCCGCTCCATTTGTTCCACATTGAAGTCACCCACCACGACGATAGCCTGAAGGTCTGGGCGATACCACTTTTGGTAGTAATCGCGCAAGTCCTGGTAAGGGAAGTGATCGACGATGTCCATATTTCCGATAGGCAGACAGTCCTCATACTTGGTTCCCTTGTATATCTTTGGCATCACGTTCTCCATCATGCGCTGCATCGCCATGCCCGTGCGTCGGTTGCGCCACTCCTCATGGATGATGCCACGTTCCTTGTCTATCTCCTTGTCTTCGAGGAGGATGAACTGGCTCCAGTCGTTGAGCACCAAGAGACAGGAGTCGATGATGCCCTCACGTTTGATGGGAGCGGAACCGATATGATATACCGTCTGATCGACAGAGGTATAAGCATTGAGGTTGGCACCAAACTTCACGCCGATGGTCTCGCACCAAGGCACGATGCCGAGTTTCTTGCCCTTGCCAGGGAAGTGCTTGGTACCATTGAAAGCCATGTGTTCCAAGAAGTGAGCCAAGCCACGCTGGCGAGGTTCTTCCAAGATGGAGCCTACACGCTGGGCAATATAGAAGTCGGCGAGTCCCGCCTCCTTGTCGTTATGACGGATATAATAAGTGAGTCCGTTCTTCAACTTACCCTGTCGGATAGACGCATCCTGCACCACGTTCTGGGCAGAGAGCGATACAGGGATTGCAGCGAGAAGGAACAGACCAAGGAATTGTTTCTTCATATAAAAAGACCTCGTTGTTAAATGTAAATTCCGCAGATTACTCAACGGCAACTTTCTGATTTCCGATTACGTAAACGCCCTTAGCCAAGTTCTGCTTAGCCTCATCTACAGAAGAAGCAGTCTTCACGAAAACGCCATCGGTCGTATAGACATCCACCTTGGCAGACTGTGCATCGCCCTTGACGTTATCGATACCTGTAGCCGCATCACTGATCTTATAGCTGTAATAAACTACACCCCAGTTCTGCAAACCTGTAAACGTTTTATCTGTACCTAAGAACGTTGGGTTTTGGGTCGCTCTACCACGATTGGCTAAAATCAAGTTATCGCCATCGGCCAATGGGGTTGCGCAAACAGCAACCACACCATACTTGCAAATCACAGAGGCTGTGCCCAAAGAGAAATCTGACTTCTTGATAGGAACAAGGATGGCACCACCATTCGCACCCATATCATATCCAAAGGCATAAAGGTTTTCCTTGCCCTCATAAACACCAAAGAAGCCACCAATGCCACCTTCTGTGCGGATGGCAGCTTGAGCCACCTCGCCTGTCGCTGGATTGACCTTCAAGACATAAGGCTTCAACATCGTAGCCTTGTTGTTGATAATATCCTCAGAAGCCCCTTCTGCTCTGAAACCGCCATTGAGCAAACCTGTGAAATAGACATAGCCATCAATATACTGGGCAGCCCTGTTCTGAACGACAAAGCGGCTGGCACTATTAGGGGTAGAGGTCAAGGCATTGACATAGTTGACGCTCAAATCCTCGGTATTGATAGAAACGAGAAGTTCCGTCTGGCGCTCGCTGCTGGCATTGACTGTCTTGCCACCGAGAGTCATCGCAGAGCCATCACCCTGCACACGACCATTCACATAGATTTTGCCATCAGCATAGACCATCTTGTCGAAGAAGGCACAAGAGGCCGTACCATCAGCCAAGAGACTCTTGGTAAAATAGCCATTCTTATCCAACTTCACCAAGAAGAGGTCACCTATTACACTCTGTGGGTCACCAGTCCAGGTAGCACCCGTGCCATCCACATACTCCAAGAGGTTGTCAAGACCAGCCTCCTCTACCCAAGCACGCACTTTCATGGCGACAACAAGACCACCATCAGAAGCAGGACTCAAGTAGCAATCCATCACATAACCCTTCTTGGTATATGCGCTCCACTCTACAGAACCCGCATTGCTCACTTTCTGCAAGAGCAAGTTGGCATTCATGCTCGTTCCTGTATAAGGACTTCCCTGTATAGCTTTGCCATCCACACCCAAAAGAGGTTCTGCGTCAAAGCTCACACCCATGGACTGGTTGGTCGTACCAAAGGAGTTGGCTATGAAAAAACTCATCTTTTCTCAAAACCTAATTCCTGTCGATACCACCAAGAGATGCTGATGTTGCCCTGACTGATAGGATTCATATTGCCAGTCCATCTTCACGAAAGGCATCACTCGCTTCCCATATCTGAAAGTAGCCTCAGCCATAGCTGATGTGCTCCACCGATCGTAAGAGAGGTAATCGAACTTGTGCTGGATGGGGGTGAAAAGCAAGGCTTGCTTGTCAGCCTCACCTACATCCAGTTGATTGCCACTCGACTTGACATATACACCTTTCACCGTGCCTTTCCACATACAACCACCCAATTGTTTGGCACCATCAAGGGTCAATCCCGTCTTCCACAATGAAGATTTCATCAGGCGCAAAGGTTCCAAGTACTTTTCTTTCGTCTTGCCATAACCCTCCTCTACTTGCACACCATAATAGCCGTCACAGCATCTTCTTTGGTACATTCCTTGCAAAGAAAAATCCAACAGACTCTGGCGATACAGGCTTGCCGATGCTATCTCGGGATAGATGTTGTCCTGGGCAGAACCGAAGATGTTCTCCGTTCCTTTGCGAAGCTGCCACTTTTCTGTCAACTTCAATCCTATCGCATGCTTGCCATCGATGTTCCATTGATGCCCCAGTGTAGCCGACTGGCGAAAGCGATGCAACCTCGCCATCGGCAGTTCGTTGAGCGAAGAGATAATCTTGTTAGTTCGCTGATAATCATATTCCATCTGCGCAAACCATCCATTCCTTCCCTCTGGAGCCATACTCATCATGGTCCCGAGTCCATAACCATTGTAATAGGTGGAAGTGTTGTCTCCCCGAAAACGATAATAGTCATTTCCCATACCCGTGAGATGATAAATCGTGGGCACACTCACCTCATTGTAGAGTTTGAGCACATTGGTCTGCTTGTACTTACGAGCAGATACCGCCCAGCCCAACCAATAGCGTTGCCCCAAGAGGTGAGATGCCGCCACCTTCATTCGAAAGTCGCCAGTAAGATTCTTGGGGCGAGGGTCACGAGTACGATATTCGAGCAGTGCGGTATATTCCCCCTCGGCAGCCACATTCCACTTGCCCAAGGCATACGAGAAACCACCCATGAAATGATAACGCTCCTGACTGGAATGACCGCCCACAGAATCCGCCATCAGATAAGGGTACAGTTCCTCATAATCCGAAGTCTCATTGAACATCACGTTGCGCACCTTTCCGTTGGCGTATCGGGCATTGCCCCAAAGCACCACCTTGCCCTTTCGCAAGTAAGCATCCACATTGGCAAAACCATAGTGATGCGCATCCCCACTCTCCAACGATGCAGGTTGGGTGGCATATCGATAGTCATAACCCACACTGAGCGTATTGAGCGACACAGGATAATGCAAGGATTGCAGGGAAGGATTAGCAAACACCTCGCTGGCAAACTCACATTGCAAGGTAGAATGCCCCACCGTCTCCAACAGTCGATGAGTGACGATCGTCTTAGCCTTCGACTCACCAGACACAATCAGCAACGCCGATGCTAAAAGTGCGATTCCATTATTTTTCCACGATTCCATCATAAGTTTCCTTGTTAGCTTTAGTTCCTTGCGCATCTATGGCTGTATGTTGCATTTCCACGATCGAAGGAATACACTCCGTATTGAAATCCTCCGTAGAATTGTTGGTGTCTTGCAGATGCATCGTACCATCGGGGTTGAGATACTGCAACTTCCTCCTCACACTACGAAAATATCTCGTTTTGTCGCCGTCTATCTTGCCGCAATCACAGTCGCTTCGCCTCCACACTACAGTTGACTCCATCCACTATCCACGCATTCGGCATCTTGTAAGCCTGCTGCTGCATCGGGAAAGTACCCGCAGGCAAATACATAGTGTATCGGTAAGTATATTTGTAGTTCTTCAGATACTCCTCCTTGTCTATCGGAATGCGAGCCAAGGCAAATGAGGTGAAGCCACGATTGTGGAGCACATAGAACGACTCCGTGTAACAATACCACTTGTCCAGGTTAGGCACTGTCGGACTGTCGATGTCCATGTGGTCAGGATGGGTCGATACGTCATACCACTCGAAGTCAGCATGGCTCAAGTCGAAGGAGTTGGGATTTGCCGTGCGATGGTCGATGCCTGTATCACACAACAAGAACGACTCGCAGAAAGCCAAGCCATCGGCATAAAGCACGTGGTCGGTATTGTTGTATATCTTGATATAGCTGTCGCCATAATATTGCGAACCCGAAGAGCGCAAAGTGCCCGTAAAGAAGATTTCCTAGAAGATGAAGTCATCGCTCTCTATCGACAACCCTGTCTCCACCTCAATCTTCTTACTATGACTGGTCACCTCCACGTTCTCTGCCTTGCCACTCAAGATTCCCTTCACCTCGTTTTCCTCGCCATCCGCATTCTTGGCCAAATAAGTGACATGGGCGGAATACACACAATCATACAATCCCTCCATCAGGTTGACCGCCGTGAGGTCGATATAGGTAGAAGTCCTGCCCGTGGTCAGATTGGTCAACTTCCATGTCTGATTCACAATCGTCAACCCTTCCACTCCCGAAGGCGGTTCTATCCCCAGTTCCACATGGGTATGAGGGATATCCGAATCCTGCTCAGAGCATGCTCCGAGCAATCCGATGGCTATGATAGCTATGCAAGAGAGCATCAGCACGAAATATCTTTGAATCTTCATTTCTTTTTTTACCTTATTATATTATATAGGGAATTATGTTCATATCAGATTGTAAATCCAGCCTCCACACCAAAATAAGGCGATGCGTTTCTACGGATTACCTTGCCATTGGCGGTATAATCGGGCAGATAATCCAATATCTTGTTGGCAAAGAAAGAAAGGCGCATATACTTACCTATCTCCTTGGTCATCTTCAGATTGATGAGCATTGACATCGGCACCGTGAAAGGCTTGAACTGATCCTCATTATAGGTTCTCACCAACTGCATCAGATAGGGGTCGTCCTGGCTATCTTCCGTGTAGGCGTGCAGTTGCCCATCCTCAGACGAGATATAGACCATAGGCGTGCCATTCTTCCACATTTGCTTGGTACGTATCATCCACATGCACTGTACGGAAGTGGTGAATATCAACTTCCATTCTGGTATTTGGGTGTCGAAGGTGACGTTGGTATTCGACGGTCGTTCTCCCGCCCCTCGTTCCAGTCATACAATCCCACATACTTGTCTCTCACCGCCGTTCCATCTATGACTGTGGTAACAGGACTGTACATCGGTTGACTGTTCGTGTATCTCGTGTGAAACCAAGCACCCGTCACATTGATTCGAGTTCTCAGGCAGTGGATACGCTGGGAAGTGAACGCCAATTCGATGCCTTGCTTCACGAGTTCGCTGCCATTGGATGACTGCTGATATCCATCGAGCACCCGCTTGTTCTCATACGGCAATGTCGTGTAATCCTTTCCTGCCGCCATCTGGCTCACGTCATAACTCTTATAGTCATACACCCCATAGATGGTAGAATAGCGGAAGCCCGATGTCATCGACTCTCGGAAGTAATCCACCGACAAGAGATTGTCGTTCCAATCCATGTCCAAGCGTATCTCCCACTTGTGGTTGCGAGCAGGCTTGATATGATAATTGGTAGGATCCTGCACATAGGTATGTACTACAAACTTACTGTCTTGCTCGGGGTTCGCCGTATCGTAATAAGCCATACAGATAAAGTTGCTATAATACTTGTCGGGATAGAGATAGTTGAGCGTCGGCATCTTGGTGGTGATACCATATCCCCCATTCAAGGAGATGGACATCGGCTTGCCACCCAACTTAAACTTCGGGAGATGCCAAGCCAGATTGGCACGTGGGTCGGCATAATACTTGCCACTCATATCAAACTGGCGTTCCAATCCCAAGAGGGTATTGAGTCGCAATCCCACCATCAACTCCAACTGGCATTTTTCCACATTTGCCTTCATCAGTTCCTCGGCAAAAAGCGAGAAGTTTTGCAAAGAAGGAATGTCGGAATACTTGCGAGGTCGCGAACTCCATCCCGACACACTCAGAGGATGGTGCATATCATACACCTGTCCACGACCAAAGTTCTTTGCCAAGTCCCAGTTGGCTCCCACCTTTATCGTATGTAGGGTATAGGGAGTCTTGAATCCCATGACTCCCTTTACCTTGACATAAGCATTGAAAGGCTTGCCATCACAAAGGTAGTGAGCCGTATATTCTGCATAGACAGCCTGAGCCTCATTCTCGCCATCCGACCAAGAAAGGGGAACGATGCCATATCGCTGAGGCGCAACCAAACGAGTTTGGCGCAACCTATCCAACTGAAGACTGACCAACGTATTGACATCCAACTCCTTGAACCAAGACTTAGGCATTTTGACATTGAAGCCATTGGTCAATGCCAATCTACTGTAAGATGACTTGTATTCATCTACCCTACCATAGTTGATGTCAGGGTCGCTCTTACTGTCGTCGAATGAGCCAGAATAATCAAAGGCTGAGTTCCACTGCCATTTTATTTTTTCCTTTCTATCGCCACGCAATGTATATCTCAATGCTCCCGTCACACGCTTGTAGTTCTCAAAATTGTCGGTAGGGTCTATCTTCGAATCCATGTACCCCAAATCCACATTGAGTATCGAGTTTCCCTCTCCATCAAGTTGCAGGCCTTTGCCCAAGGAAAATAGCTTACTATAACCATCTGCCTTGAAACGAGCCGTCAGTGGGATGGCACGACGTATCTTCTTGATGTTGATGAGACCGCTGGTCAAGTTGCCATACTCCACAGAAGGAATGCCACGCACCACCTCCACGCTCTCGATGTCATCGGTAGAGATGCTGCGCATATCCACACCACGATTGGTGATGTTGCGGTTGTTTTCCACCGTAGAGGAACTAGCAGAAGACTGCGTATCCGACAATGGCGAATACTGCAAGTTGGCATCCGTAGAGATTGGTACGCCATCTACCATAAACTGCGTACCGAGAGAAGATATGGAATAATTGTTGTTTTTAGTGATTGCACCATAAGCACCCATCGTACCAGTCTCACGAAGTGTGATGGTATTAGCCTCACCCATATTCGGATCTTTGGCATAACCGCCAGGCAGAAGTTCCATCAAGTCGGCTATGCTATTGGGTTGCAGATGCGTCATGGCATCCCTACCAATAATTGAGGACGTGACAGGACCATCACTAGCACGTGCCGTCACTACGACCTCTCCCAAGGCAGTGGCATTCTGTCGCAATGGAATAATTGCGTGGTTTTTCAGAGGGATAGTCAATGACTTGTACCCCACATAAGTGATGACGACAAGATTTCCTTCATAAGAGGAAGACAGTTCGCACTTGCCGTCTATGTCCGTGATAGCCAATACTTTTTTAGAGCTTTTCTGTGTGACAACTGCCCCGACTATCGCTTCTTGCGTCTTGGCATCTACCACCTTGCAAATGATGTTCTGTGCTTCCATCACTGCCACATTGAGAAATGCCAATAGTATCGTTATTTTTATCCTCATTTTACCTTTTGCTTACACCTTATAAAACTAGTTGTTTTTTTCGGCTGCAAAGTTACGATGAAATCAAAAAATACACAATACCTAGATGTAGGTAATTTAGAATTGGTCTAAAAGAAGGAAGCCCTTCCAAGAGAGCTTTCTTCTTGATTTTATCACAATATATAATGACTTACATTTATTCAAGCCCATTACGCAAAAACTGCCTAAGGTGCAGATGACGAATGCCATAAATCACATTCCTTATTGCTATCACAAGGAGACAATGGAGTTACTTCACTCCCTTCATCGACAAGGCGATGCGCTTGCGTTTCAAATCGACCTCGGCGACACGTACCATCACGTGTTCATGGAGCTTCACCACCTCGCTAGGGTCGTTGATGTAGCGATTGGACATCTGGGAGACATGGACCAGACCATCCTGGTGAACACCAATATCGACAAAGGCACCAAACTTGGTGATGTTGGTCACGATACCCGGCACCACCATGCCCACCTGCAAATCCTCCATCGTCTTGATGCTCGCATCAAACTCAAACTTCTCCACCTCTCCACGAGGGTCCAAGCCCGGCTTGTCAAGCTCAGCCATGATGTCGGTCAAGGTAGGCATACCCACCTCGGCTGTCACATACTTCTTCACGTCTATTTTCTTCTGCAGGGCCTTGTCCTCCACGAGTTGCTTCACAGTCACACCTTGATCCTTTGCCATCGTCTCCACCAAGGCATAACGCTCAGGATGCACGGCACTGTTGTCGAGCGGATTCTTGGCTCCAGGGATGCGAAGGAAGCCGGCACACTGCTCGAAAGCTGATGGCCCCAAGCGAGGCACCTTCTTCAACTGGGCACGGGAAGCAAAGGCACCATTCTCACGACGATACTCCACGATGTTCTTCGCCAAGGTAGGTCCCAAACCACTCACGTAGGTCAAGAGATGCTGAGAGGCAGTGTTCAAGTTGACACCCACCGAGTTCACACAACTCATCACCACGGTATCGAGGCTCTTCTTCAACTGGGTCTGATCGACATCATGCTGATACTGACCGACACCGATGCTCTTCGGATCTATCTTCACCAACTCCGCCAATGGGTCCATCAATCGACGACCGATGCTCACGGCACCACGTACGGTGACATCCTCGTCTGGGAACTCATCACGGGCTATCTTGGAGGCTGAATAGATGGAAGCTCCATCCTCGCTCACCACATAGATATCCACAGGATGATCGAACTCTATCTCATGGAGCCAGTCGCTGGTCTCACGGCTCGCCGTACCATTGCCCACAGCCATCGCCTCCACCTGATATTGGCGCACCATACGCTTGATGGCAGCGGTTGCCTCCATTCGCTTGCTGCGAGGAGGATGAGGGAAGACAATTTCGTGATGGATGAGGTTGCCCTGCGCATCCAAGCAAGCGGTCTTGCAACCATTGGCGAAACCAGGGTCAACAGCCATCACTCGCTTCTGTCCGAGAGGGGCTGCCAAGAGAAGCTGCCGCAAGTTGTCGGCAAAGACCACGATGGCTTCCTCATCCGCCTTCTGCTTGCTCAATGCCGCAAACTCGGTCTCGATGCTTGGCTTCAGCAGACGCTTGAAGGCATCATCTACAGCCTCGCCCACCAAGGTCTGGCTCTCACCATATCCATGTACATAATGGCGTTTCAACTTATCCGTACACTGCTCGTCATCGGCAGAGATGCTAACACGCAAGATGCCCGCTGCCTCACCACGACGCATCGCCAACAAGCGATGGGAACTGCAACGCTTCAAAGGCTCAGAGAAGTCGAAGTAATCAGAGAAGCGTTGCGCCTCTTCCTCGTCCTTCTTCTTCGCCACCACCTTGGAGGTGATGATGGCACCACGACGGAACTCACCACGGATGGCATTGCGGCTCTCCTCATTCTCGCTCACAGTCTCGGCGATAATGTCCTTGGCACCCTGAATAGCGGCATCCACATCAGCCACATTGTCGCCCACAAACCTCTTGGCAGCCTGCATGATGTTGCGCTCACGCTGCAAGAGGAGGATTTGAGCCAAGGGTTCCAAGCCCTGTTCACGAGCTATCTGGGCACGAGTTCTGCGTTTCGGCTTATAAGGCAAGTAGATGTCTTCCAGTTCGGTGGCATCCCAACAGTCCTCGATACGTTTCTTGAGCGCATCGGTCAGTTTGCCTTGTTCATCGATGGTCTTGAGGATGGTTTCCTTTCGTTTCGCCATCTCCTTCAGTTTCTCATTGGCTTGAGCGATAGCTTCGATGCTCACCTCGTCCATGTTGCCGGTTTTCTCCTTACGATAACGAGAGATGAAAGGGATGGTGCATCCCTCCTCCAACAACGCCAATGTATTCTCCACAGCCTGCTCTTTCAACTTGAGCTGGGCTGCAATAAACTTAGTAAATTGATTCATAAGTCATTTTTGGTTATGTCGGCAAAAGTACAATGAATAATTGAGACTGCCAAATTTTTGCACTTATTTTCACACAACTAAAAAAACAGAAATGAATTGGGATGAAAACCCTTCACCACCCTTCACCCTCCTTCACCATAAGCGTCTATAGCGGCCGAGAGGAGTCGCCTATGATGATTGGAGAATGTACTTGCCTACACCACTTGCAGCCACGGCACCTGCCAAAGCTAAAAGCTGCACGAAGAGAGTATAATCTCATATTACGATGCGACATATAGATTTTGCCTACCGTAGCTATCAAGGCACGATAGGTACCGGAGAAAGAAGACAGCATCACTGGCATCATCCGCAAGGTAATCAACAAGATGCGCTTAGGGATTCCTCCATTCTTTATGTTAGATTCTAAGCCATACATTTCTCTATAGCCTTGTCCAATTCCTCCAATTCCTCCTCTTTCGTAGCCCAACTTGTCACAAATCGGCATACTATCTCTTGCTCATTCTTCTTCTCCCAAATCTCGAAAGCAACAAGCTTGGAGAGGGCTTGATAAAGAGTTGGCGAGAGGATGACAAACTGTTGGTTTGTTGGCGAATCGTAAGCCAATGGTATATTGTGCTTGGCAAATATCTTGCGAATGCCAGCAGCCATATTGATGGCATGCTTGGAAATCTTGAAATACAACTCATCCGTGAAGAGGGTGTCAAACTGGATGCCAAGCATTCTTCCCTTTGCCAGCAAAGCTCCGTGTCGTTTCACATTGGTAAAGAAATACTTCGGTGCTTTCATTCCAGAGAACACCACAGCTTCACCAAACATAGCCCCCACCTTGGTTCCACCGATATAGAATACATCGCAATGCTCTGCCACGTATGGGAGATCGTACTCGCAAGCCTCCGACATCAAGCCATATCCCAGTCGAGCACCATCTATGAAGAGGCGCAACTGATATTTCTGGCAAGTGGCGTAGAGGTCGGCAAGTTCTTGCTGAGTATAGACCATACCCAGTTCAGTAGGCAAGGAGATATAGACCATACCTGGCTGAACCATGTGAGGATGGGTCTCGTCACCCAAGAAGGTTTCCATGTAATCAGCCAAGTCTGCTGCCTTCAACTTGCTGTCAGCAGAAGGGATGGTCAGCACTTTGTGACCGAAGGCTTCCACCGCCCCCGACTCATGCACCTCGATATGTCCTGTCTCTACACAAATGACTCCTTCGCATCCCAAGAGGAGGGAGTCGATGACTGTGGTATTGGTTTGTGTGCCACCAATCAGGAAATATACATCAGCCTCTTCATTGCCAATCGCCTTGCGTATTTTTTTCTTGGCTGATTCACTATATGGGTCGAATCCATATCCCGATGTCTTGTCATCATTCGTTTTGCTGAGATTCTCTATAATCTCAGGCAACATACCGTTGTTATAATCACTTTCAAATGAAATCATATTTTCTCTTTATTACTTTTTATTATTACAAAAATAGTAAATATTTTGGTAATAAACCAACATTCCATTGGTTTTCTATCAAATATTTTACTATTTTAACCTATAAAGGCTTCATTCTTTTCATTTTCATTCACCAAAAATGTTACAAATCACAAAAAATGACGAATGGCATGACGTATTCTCAATCAAAAAGCGTACCTTTGTATCTACGAACAGTAACAACAGATTAAAATATAGCATTATGATTATAGAAGAAATCATCAAATATAATGAGCAGTTTGTAGCCAACAAGGGCTACGAGAAATATCTTACCAGTAAGTATCCTGATAAGAAATTGGCCATTCTCTCATGTATGGATACTCGCCTTACGGAGCTTCTGCCAGCGGCATTGGGCTTGAAGAATGGCGATGCCAAGTTGATTAAAAACGCTGGAGGATTGGTCATCAGTCCTTTCGATTCAGCCATGCGCAGCCTTTTGGTTGCCATCTATGAGCTGGGCGTGGAGGAAATCATGGTCATCGCCCACTCCAACTGTGGAGCTTGTCACATGAATGGTGCCCAAATGAAAGAACTCATGCTAAAAAGAGGCATCCCTCAAGATGTCATCGACACCATTGGTCTCTGTGGCATCGACTTGGACCATTGGCTGGAGGGTTTCCACGATACAGAGGATTCCGTAAGAAACACAGTTAATACCATCCGTAACCATCCTTTGGTGCCAAAGGATGTGAACCTGCATGGGTATATCATCGACTCACAGACAGGCAAGTTGACTGAGGTGAAGTAACAAACATAGAATCATAACAAAAAAACAGATAAAAGGGTAAGTTCCCTTGATGAGAGCCTACCCTTTTGCGTATAATATTTCTTTTATTCTTCCTGTCAATAAATGCTGTAGCCATTTTTCCTTTATAATTTCACGCTCTCGATGCGCAAGTTCAGCTTACCAGCAGGCACTCTGACCTCCACCACATCCCCTGACTTCTTGCCCAAAAGTGCCTGGGCAATAGGCGACTTGATGGAAATCTTACCCTCATGGATATTCGACTCGTGAGGACTCACGATGGTGTAAGTCATCTTAAACTTATTGGCGAGATTGGTAATCTCCACCTGACTCAACAAGCCCACGGTATCACTCTTGAGGCGAGACTTGTCGATGACTCTCGCATTCTCCAACACCTTGCGCTTGAAACTGATTCTACCCAACAATCTGCCTTGCTCACGCTTGGCGGCATGATACTCGAAATTCTCACTCAAGTCACCCTTGTCGCGAGCCTCAGCGATGGCATCACGCACAGCAGGCAATTCCACCTTCTCCAAATGTTCCAGTTCGGCTACCAACTCATCGTAGCCTTCTTGTGACATATATTCCATTTTCTTATCTATAAAAATAATTTCTTCATTACTCGTTCGATTTCTCCTTATGGCAGCCGAACACACTCTTACCTCTCACATCTCCCTTACGCTTGATAGACAAAGCGTTCTGATAGACGATGGTTCCCTCCATATCACATGCAGTAGCTGAAAACGCCGCATTCTCAAAATGATTCAATGTCTGTTCCATATTGCATTCTGTTTTTGATTCTTACTTAATCGTATTTTTACTTAAACGACCGCAAAAGTACTTCTTTTTTCTCAGAACGCCAAATCAAAATGAGAATAACACCTATTTTAAAAGGGAAATAATAGTGGAAGAACGGCTATCATCACCAATCCCATAATAATCTGCAACGGCAATCCCACCTTGATATAATCCATAAAGGTGTATTGACCTGCCGGCATCACCAACGCATTTGGCGGTGTTGAGAACGGTGAGGCGAAACACATACTTGCCGCTACCGTTACCGCAAAGAGATACGGCACAGGACTCACCCCTATCTGCAAGGCACTATGCAAGGCTATCGGAGCCATCAACACCGCCGTAACCGTATTGCTGATAAACATCGTCATCAACGAAGTGGCAAAATACACACCTGCCAACATGAGGATTGGTCCGCTGCCACCCATACACTGTACCAAGGCATCAGAGAGCCAAGCCGAAGCACCCGTCTTCTCCAGTGCATGAGACATCGGAAGCATGGCGGCAAAGAGCACGATGGTTTCCCAGTTGATAGTCTTGTAGGCAGCCTCCACACTGCGGAAGCATCCCGTAAGCACCATCAGCACTCCAGCTATCATCACAGCCGTAACTGGAGCTACCGGAATCCAATCGAATACCATCAAAGCCACCATCAAGAGCATGATGGCACCTGCCACTGGAGCCTTGTAATCCAAGGTTACCTTTTCGGCTTGCTTCAATGGCTGTCCCAATACCACCCACTCGGTATCCTCATGCTCCAGTCGGGCGATGTCCTTCCAGTCGCCTTGCACCAAGAGGGCATCACCACTATGCAATTTCACATCACCGAGATTGTGCAAGAGATACTCGTTCTTGCGGCGAATACCCAAGATGTTCACGTTATATTTTTTGCGGAATCCAGTCTCCTTCACCATTCTTCCGACAAGCGAAGCAGAAGGCATCAACAAGATTTCGGCGATACCTATATCATAGAAATCAAGAGAAGGACTTCTATCATTGGATTTCTTGACAGAGTTTTCACTTTCTTGATTACCCTTTCCTGCCTCCGTATAACTTGAATCCAGCATCGTGAAACCGAAGTCGGTCGCCAATCGCTGAATCTCACTTGCATCCCCAGAGACATAGAGCACGTCATCTGCTTCCAACAATGCCTCCGACGAAGCCACCTGTTGGCTTACCGTACGCAAGAAACGATGCTGCGAACCATTGTCTCGGCGGATTTCCAAGATGTTGATACCATATTGGCGATATACATCGAGGTCGATGACCGTCTTGCCTATCGCCTTACATCCATCCGACAACTTCAAGCGGAAAAGATTGTTGGTCAGTCCATATTCCTTGACCAACTGCTTCAAGCTCTTGCCTGACTCTTGGGCGGCATTCTCTTTCTCCTTAGGTGACAAGAACCAACGGCTCAGCGGTATCAGCACTAAGACACCCACCAAGAGACAAACCACACCAACTGGCAAGAAGGAGAAGAAAGAGAGTGCAGGATAACCAGCCTGCACCAAGGTATCCTGAATAATCAAGTTGGGTGGCGTACCAATCAGCGTCATCATACCGCCCATACTGCTGGCAAAAGCCAAAGGCATCAGCAATCTGCGTGGACTGCTCCCGGCATTCACCGCCATGCTCACCACGATAGGCAGCATCAAAGCCACCGTTCCAGTATTGCTGACGAAGGCACCGATGACCGCTGTTACCAACATCACTAATAGGAAGAGTCTCAACTCGCTCGTACCTGCCAGTTTCAACACTTTTCGACTGATCATCTTTGCCAATCCCGTCTGCACAATGGCTCCTCCCACCACGAAGAGTCCTACCATCATGATGACCACCGAGTTGGAGAAGCCCGACAAGGCTTCCTCAGGAGTCAATATCTGGAAAATAAGCAAAGCCAATAACGAACAAAGCGCCACCAGATCGGAGCGCAACTTACCAGCCACAAAGAAAGCGGCTGTAACAACAAGGATTATAATTGTACCAATAAGCATAATAATAATGATTGTTATAAAAATGAGAATTCTGAATATCAGGTACAAATATACGAATTATTTCTGAAAAGCACATCACCCATATATGATTTTTTATAGAATTTGGCAAAAATCCACAAAAAAGAATATTCCCCAAAAAATATTTGTCGGATTTCGACAATTTAGCACAGATTATTTGTCGGATTTCGACATTTTAACGTAAATTATTTGTCGGATTTCGACATTTACATTATTTTTGCAACTGATAATCAAACAATTAAGAAGATGCAAGAATATATCAGTAGAAATATCGACAAAGAACTCATCGCTTGGAAAGATGACTCCATGCGCAAACCACTCTTGCTCCGAGGTGCCAGACAGGTTGGAAAATCATCTGCCGTCAGACACTTTGGGAGAGAATTCAAGTATTTTGCCGAAGTCAACTTTGAACGCCACAAGGCAATCAAGACTTTCTTTCAAGGAGACATTGACGTTCACATGATAGCTCAAAAAATCAGCAACTATATCAAGGTTCCTATGGTTGCAGGTGAAACCTTGCTCTTCTTCGACGAGATACAAGAGTGCCCAGAAGCCATTATGGCTTTACGATTTTTCAAAGAAGACTATCCAGAACTTCATGTAATAGCCGCAGGTTCATTACTAGAATTTACCCTCGAAGAACTCCCAACATTCGGAGTCGGGAGAATTCATTCCTTATTCATGTATCCGATGACTTTTGATGAATTTCTTGTTGCCAACAAGGAAGAAGGGCTTATCAGTATGCGCAATGAGTCTGACGGCCAACATCCGATAGGCACGGCTTTCCATGAGAAACTCATCGAGTACTTCCGTATCTATCTGTTGGTGGGTGGAATGCCAGAGAGTGTACTTGCGTGGATCAAGACACACGATTTCAACCGCTGTAGAAACATACAAGAAGACATCGTCTTAACCTATGAAGATGACTTTGGCAAATACAAAAAGCGAGTCAATCCTGATTTGCTTCGTACCACCATGCGTGGTATTTGCCATCAAGCAGGAGAAAAACTCTCATTCAGTACCATTTCTAAAGATTACAGAAGTTCACAGATCAGAGAAGCCATTCGATTGCTGACCCTTGCAGGTATCGTAATGCCAGTGGTTGCCACATCAGGCAATGGCATTCCGCTTGACGCAGAAGCTAACGAGAAAAGTATGAAGATACTTTTCCTCGACCCCGGTTTATTGTTGGCAGTCCTTCAATTAGAGGGCAACTTATCACAGCTATTGATAGAACAGATTATGACAGGAACTCCCCAAGAACTGGTTAATAAAGGAGGTATGACAGAGATGGTTGCAGGATTGGAAATCTTGCGCAACAAGCCTTGCATCCAACGCCAGAAGATGTTCTACTGGGAGAAGACCGGCAACAGCATTGCCGAAATCGACTATCTTGAGATTCACCATCTCAAGATTACTCCCATAGAAATCAAATCGGGCACACAAGGAGGCATGAAGAGTCTTTGGCTATTTATGAGAGAAAAGCACCTCACAGAAGCATTCCGCTGTTCTTTGGAAAACTTCGGAGAGTTTGAATACATAGACAAAGAGGATAGCAATGCTATCAGGCACGTCACCATCCTCCCTCTCTATGCCTTATCGCAGCTGAGAAAATAAGTCTGTTTTACTACAAAAAGCAGAAAGACAAACATAAAATCTCCACAAAAACTTTGAAGTATCAAATATAAATCATAAATTTGCAACAAAAACAATACAGATGGAACAAACAAAAGCTACACTAAATGCTATCCGTGAATGCTTGGCAAAGAATATGCCTCCTCATGGAAAAGCGATGCTTTTTGGTTCACAAGCCAGAGGCACCGCGAGGGCAGATAGCGACTGGGACATACTTGTCGTCTTAGATAAAGACTCCCTTGTTCCATCTGACTACGACAATGTAACCTTCCCTCTCACCATGCTCGGTTGGGAATTGGGCGAGGATATCAATCCGATAATGTATTCCGCCAAGGAATGGCAGAAATACAAAATCACACCATTTTATAAAAATGTAGAAAAGGAAGGAATAAAGATATGGGGTTGACAAATGACGAACGATCTTCTCTTGTAGAATTGAGATGAGGCAAAAGAAATGCTATTCTTCCTCTTCTTCACCTAAGTCACTATCAGAAAAGCCATCGTCAAATCCTGCCTCATACCCTTCTGCATAACCCAGCTGATATTGCTTTCGTTTTTTACCACGATAGTTACAATCGTCATCGTAAGAATCATCACGCAAATTTTCAATTCCATCTTCGTATCCATCCTCCCATCCTTGCCCATAGCCTTTATCATACCAAGGATTAATACTCACATCAAGTCCCGAAGCAGAATTATGTCCAAACTTTTCAGAATTAATAGTTTGAACGGAATCCTTGTTATCTTTCCTATGGGTGATTTGAGAATCTGTATCACAAAACTCTTGCTTGCCCTTCGAAGAAGTAGTGTTTGTTGGAGTATCCTCTGACGAATACCCTACTATCAATATAATCGCAACTACCAATATAGTCGCTATATGTTCAAATTGTATTTGGTTTCTTACCATACCAATAGACTGACAGTATCGGCGATTCGGTACCACTATAGCGCATGAATC
>ULUS01025459.1_pt1 | contig 20494 bp, 17 predicted proteins | sample 1958761 | NCBI WGS metagenome assembly ULUS01 (sample SAMEA4835767, study PRJEB28245) | human gut metagenome | biome: gut microbiome; material: fecal sample | place: Denmark | collected 2008
TCAAAACAGGACTTGACAATTTCTTCTGCAAATGTGAGATGTTTAGAATTGTCAAAGATGTGTATAAAGGGTAGGGCGATGCCCTGGGCTACGAGGTTTATGGCTTCGGCCAATTATGTTAAATCAGAAACTTGAATCTATTTATCGTTATCCGTACGGCTCACTATCAACTGGTAAAGAGCCGGACCAAAAATCATCAACGAGAAAACGACACCCAACCAAATGCGCTGTGTACTGCCAAAGACGTCAATCAAATGGCCGTCGCGAGTGGCAGGAACAAGGAAATAGACTATATAGGCTATGGTGTTATTGGCCCAATGCACTACCACACCCGGGATAATCGAATCGAACTTGCAATAGAGCCATCCCAAAAGAATGCCTACGAGGAAGGCATGGGGCATCTGTGCAGGATTGGCATGCACCAGGGCAAACAGAAGAGCACTGACAAGAACAGGAATCCAAACGCCCAAGAACTTCTCCTTGAGAGCAGTAATCATGGCTCCACGAAACACCACCTCTTCTACCACAGGAGCAAAGATGCCTACCATAAGATAGCCGGACGGACTCACCATGAGGGCATGGAACGTATCTTCCATGTTGTTAGGCAAGTCGGGCAACAGTTCCTCCAAAGCCATGGACGGAACGATTGTGCCGGCCGAAAGAACAGCACACCACAACATGATTGCCCAAGGCCTGCGAGGCAAGTTGCCCCTTGTCGCACGAAACCAATGGCAGCGTACAAAGAGCAACAGAGTGAGCACGCTGCTCACTCCACTCGCCGTAATCAGCATATCGGCAGTGGGAGCAAACGAGCCGGTCCCCAACTGGTGGAGGAATTCACGCAATGACTCACCGAGCACCAAAGTCCAAATGCCCCACACCAAGTAGGACACAAACACTTGTATCAATGCAAATGCAAAGAAATAAAACAATGTCTTTTTCATCTTTCTACAGTTTTCTGAATTGTTCATCTACCATCTTCTTGTCTTCCAACAACTGTTTGCGCAATTCGGCAGCCGATTGAAACTTTCGCTCTTCGCGCAACTTTCTGTAGAAAGAAACGTGGAGCATTTCGCCATAGATGTCACCTTGGAAATCGAGGATAAAGGTCTCCAGGGTCTGCCTGTCGCCCTGAAACGTTGGACGAGTGCCGATGTTCATCATCGCGCGTTTCATTTCCATAGAGTTGCTCAACCGTGCTTTAACGGCATATACGCCACCCTTTGGAATCAATTTGCCACTGTCTCCGACATCCATGTTAGCCGTAGGGAACCCCAAACGTCGTCCCTCCTGAAATCCCTTCACCACCTTTCCACTGAGTGTGTAAGGATAGCCCAGGCATAGCCGCGCCATGTCCACTTCACCTTCTTGAAGGAAAGCACGAATGACGGAAGAACTCACATTGATGCCGTTGAGCACAAACGCCTCGTTTTGTACTACCTGAATTCCCAGCTCCCTGCCATATCTTACATAATCGTCGAATGTCTCTTCCCGGTTATGCCCGAAGCGGTTGTCATAGCCTATGATAAGCGTGTGCACATGAAGCCGTTCACGGAGCACCTGCTCCATGAACTCACGGGCAGAAAGTTGTGCCACCTCTCTACTGAAAGGGATAACAGCACAATTGTCCACCCCAGTCTGTGAGAGCAATACCAATTTCTCGCCAAAGGTTGAAAGCATCTGCGGACGGTAGTCGGCACCGAGCACCTGACGGGGATGCTTGTCGAAAGTGATGACCATGGACTGCATGCCGTCTGCTTGGGCACGGCTCTTCACCTTGTCTATCAGAAAGCGATGTCCCTTGTGCACCCCGTCAAAGAAACCGATAGTTGCCACTTGCGGTGATAAAGTCGGGGTCTGTGTGTCGAGGAAAAATGTATTCATTTCTGTAACGTCATTTCATTTCGTTCAACTTTTCTATCCATTCGTCGCCTTCAGCTTTCAAGGCATGTATGCCGAGCAAGCGTGCACCGGCACAGTTGGCGGCAGAATCATCCACGAAGAGGGTTTCGTCTGCACGAACCTGCAAGTCACGAAGCACATACTCAAAAATTTCCTGTCCGGGCTTCAGAAGATGAAGTTCATAGGAAAGATAAGTCTCCTCGAAATAGTCGTTCACCCCCAAGCCGTCCATAGGAAACAGTTTCTCCACAGCTTTCTTCCAATGAATGGCATTGGTATTGCTCAGCAGTGCCAACCGGCAATGGTCGCGCAAGCGGAGCAATGCCTCCAATCGCCTACGAGGAATACCCGAGAGCAATGCGTTCCAGGCCTGGCAGAAGTCGTCGTCGGAAGCAGTACTGCCCGACTGCCGGCGAGCCAGCTCGCAAAACCGAGGCACGCTGATGTTGCCTATTTCCAGTTCATGAAACAAGTCTTCCTGCCGGCACTCATCCACATAGCCTGCAATAGCGTGTGCCCCAATACGCTCGAAGGCGTCCACGCAGGCCTGTTTGTCCAGGTCTACGAGCACGCCTCCGAAGTCGAATATAATGTTCTTTATCTTTCTGTTCACTTTTCAATCTCTTTGATCAGACGGTCGGCATGTCCCCACTTATCCATCATGTAGATGACGTAGCGTATGTCAACGCCTATGCAGCGGCCCAGACGCTTGTCGAAGAAGATGTCGTTGGAGAGACTATCCCAGTTGCCGTCGAAAGCCAGACCAATGAGCTCTCCCTTGCCGTTGAACATCGGAGAACCGCTATTGCCGCCCGTGATGTCGTTGTTGGTCAGGAAACAGAGTTGCATTTTGCCCGTGGTCTTGTCGGCATAGCGTCCATAGTCCTTTGCCGACATGAGTTCGTGCATCACGGGTTCAGCAAAGTAGTCCACCACCTTGTCACCTTTCTTCATCTTCTCCAACAGACTCTCGGCTGTGGTGTAATAGCCGGAATCCTTGCCTCCGAGATCGAAGCCGCCCACCTGTCCGTAGCTCAAGCGCATGGTGAAGTTGGCGTCGCTGTAATGAGGCATGTCCTGCTCCATTCTCACCTTGGCATCGCAAAGATAACGTTCCTGTATGTCAATACTGTCGTTAACCTTGGCAAGATCCTCGCGCAGGTCGGTCAGGACGTTCATCAGGTCATTGCCCAACTGCACACCGGGGTCGTTCTTATAGTTCTTCTTGTGGAAATAGAGCTTGGCACCCTTTTTCATCAAGAGCGAGTTCTTGTAGAGATAGTCCACATACTTGGCATAGTCACCGCCGAACTTGTCATGAATGGTAGTATAGAACTTGGGCAGATATTTCTTGTTGACCTGCTCCTTATAGTTCTTGAGCATGGCTGCAAAGACCTCCTTGTCGGTGGCTTCGTCCCACTCATTGCTGTTGTCCTTGAACTGCAAGTACTGCTTGGCAGGCTTGTTCTCGGGTCCCTTCACCTCCATGCCGCCGGTCTGCATCATGGCGCGCGTCACGAACTCATTGTTGCGACGGAATGATTCGATAAAGAAGTAGTAAGGCCGCATGGCACCCATGCGCTTGGCGTAGTAGCGCCCCAACTTGTTGAAGTCGAGTTTTCCTTTCAGATATCCGGTGGAATCCTGCCACACCTGAAGTTGCTTCTCGAACGCCTGCTTTTGCGCAATGATGCCTATGGAGTCGATACACTTGTTCATACCCATGGAGTTCTTCCAGTAGTTGGCACTTTGGGCAAACTTGCTGTCATACTTGATGCGCACTGCCTCGCTTGCCCTCATGTGGCGCAGCATGATGTCCTGCTTGATGGTACGCACCTGCACCCGTGTGGTGTTCTGCGCGTCGCGCATCTCCTTGATACCATAAGAAGAGAGATAACGCTCGGTACTGCCCGGATAGCCCACTGTCATGGCATAGTCACCCTGCTTATAGCCGTCGAGCGACACCTTGGCCCAACGCTTGGGATGGTAGGGCACGTTATCCTTGGAATAAGCTGCCGGGCCACCAGTCTTGGGGTCGGCATAGATGCGGAACACGGAGAAGTCGCATGTCTGGCGTGGCCACATCCAGTTGTCCGTCTCGCCACCGAACTTACCCATAGACTTGGGAATGGTGAAAACCAGACGCAAGTCCGTGAAGTCCTGATAGGTGGTGGCATAGTACTTGTTGCCCTCATAGTAGGCGTCGATATTGACGTGCAGTGTCTTGTCTATCTTCTTGATAGAGTCGGTCATGGCTTGTTGCAGAGAGTCTACAAGCAAGCTGCGACGGCTATTGCTCATCACGTCGAATCCCATCTGCTTGAGTTTCGGGGTTACGTCCTGCTGCTCAACCATGAAACTGACGAACATGTTCTCGTTGGGAAGTTCCTCTGCATAACTCTTGGCATAGAAGCCGTTGAGCATGTAGTCGTGTTCCACGGTAGAATGGCTACGTATAGCCTCGAATCCGCAATGGTGATTGGTGAAGACGAGTCCATCGGGCGAAACAACGACACCTGTGCAGAACCCGCTGAAGTTGACCACAGCGTTCTTCAGCGCGTTGTTGCTCTTGTAGAGTTCGTCATAAGGCATGGTGAAGCCTTCCGCTTTCATTTGCTCATAGACCGCCTGCGGCAGGTTATAGAGCGTCCACATGCCCTCATCGGCATGGGCGGCGGCACAGACCATCAGGCTTGCCGCCAACATTTTCAGTTTATTGTTCATATCTTTTTCTTATTGTTTTCTCTTTCGAATCATCCCCATGAAGTCGCGTTTCACAATAATGGCAGCAAAGACGAGAATCATCAGGGTGTTGGCCAACAGGGCAAGCCATGTGGCAACGTGAGCATTCATCCAGTTCATAGCCAGGAACAAGGCAACGGCTACAGCCACGTAGGCAACCATCTCTGCCACTGGGTAATTGATAGGATACTTTTTCTGGCCAACGAAATAGCTGAGCAACATGGCGGTGCCGTAACCAGCAAAGCCTGCCCAGGCACAAGCCATATAACCATAGACAGGCACAAAAACCACATTGACGGCAATGAGCACCACACACCCCACACCGGAGAAGTAGGCTCCCCAAATGGTCTTGTCAATGAGTTTGTACCAGAAACTGAGATTGAAGTAGACGCCCATCATAATCTCTGCCGCCATCACGATGGGTACCACGCGCAGTCCGTCCCAATAGTCACGACCGATAATGTGCTTCAGGATGTCCATATACCCAATGACCACAAGGAATGCCAACAAGGTAAAGATGACAAAATACTTCATGGCCTTGGCATAAGTCTCGCGGTTGTCCTTGTCTTTTGACTTGCCGAAGACGAACGGCTCATAGGCATAGCGGAACGCCTGGGTAATCATGGCCATAATCATGGCTATCTTAGAGGCAGCTCCGTAGATGCCCAACTGGGCATGGGCATCATTGCCCCGGTATATGTAGGGGAACAATATCTTATCGGCTGTTTGGTTGAGGATGCCGGCAATGCCAAGTACCAGAATGGGCCAACTGTAGGAAAGCATGCGCTTCATCAAGGGGCGGTCAAAAACAAACTTGAATCCCGTGAGTTCCTTCCAGAAGCAGAACGTGATGGAACCCGTGCATGCCAGGTTGATATAGAAGGCATAACCAGCACCTACCGTCGGATCATAGATTCCGCCCACCCAGTCTGGATGCGAGGAATAGAGAGCCGGCAGCACAAGGAAATATAGCAGGTTAAGCGCAATGTTGAGCACAATGAAAAGCAGTTTCAAGGCCGCGAACTTTAGCGGACGCTTGCGATAGCGCAGATAGGCAAACGGTATGCACTGGAAAGCGTCTATCGCCACCGTCATGGCCATGACCCATACGTAAGAAGGATGGTCGGCATAGCCCATAAACGAAGATATGGGCGACAGGAAGGCCAACACCAAAAGCACAAAGGCTATCGAGGTGGTGCCGACAGCGGTGAGGATGGTGGAGTAGACACGCTGCGGGTCTTCGCCCTCTTTGTTGGCATAGCGGAAGAAAGTGGTTTCCATGCCGTAGGTCAGAATGACGAGCAACAATGCCGTATAGGCATACATGTTGGTTATCACGCCATAGCCGCCACTGGCAGCTGACAGTTTTGCCGTGTAGAGCGGCACAAGCAGATAATTGAGGAATCTTCCGATGATGCTGCTCATGCCATAGATGGCAGTATCCTTGGCGAGTGACTTTAAGTTTGCCATAATGAATTGAATATCTTTAATCTGTGATTATCCGAAGAACATATAGCTGATGGCTATGGCGGCAAGCACACCTGCCAGGTCGGCAAGCAGGCCACACGCCACGGCATGGCGCGTATAGCGTATGCCCACGCTACCGAAATAGACAGCCAGAATGTAGAAGGTGGTGTCTGTAGACCCTTGGAAGATGCAGCTCAATCTGCCCACGAAAGAGTCGGCACCATAAGTGGTCATGGCATCTACCATCATGCCTCGTGCGCCACTGCCCGAAAGGGGCTTCATCAGAGCTGTAGGCAATGCCCCGACAAAGTCGGTATTGCCGCCGCAAGCCTCAACAAGCCACTTCACGCCGTCCACCAACATATCCATGGCCCCTGACGCCCTGAACACTCCAATACCGACCAATATGGCCACAAGATAGGGAATGATGCGCACGGCTGTGGTAAAACCGTCTTTGGCTCCTTCGATGAATGCGTCGTAGACGTTGACCTTCTTGCGCATGCCTGCCAGGATAAAGCCCACAATGATGACCATGAGCAGGATGTTGGCAACCGAGGTACTCACCACGTTCATCTGGTCCTTGTCAAGTTGTCCGAATCCCCAGATGATGGCTGCCACCACGACACACATGCCACCCAGCGTGAGCAGAAGCGTGCGGTTGAACAAGTTGGTCTTCTGGAACAGGCACGTAATGACGATGCCCGCCAAGGTGGAGAAGAAGGTGGCAAGGAGTATAGGGATGAAGATATCAGTGGGTTGGGCGGCTCCCATCTGGGCGCGATAGACCATGATAGACACAGGTATGAGAGTCAGTCCGCTCGTATTGAGGACGAGGAACATGATCATCGGGTTGGAGGCTGTGTCCTTCTTGGGGTTCAGTTCCTGCAACTGTTCCATTGCCTTCAGTCCAAGCGGTGTGGCGGCATTGTCAAGGCCCAACATATTGGCAGCTATATTCATGAAAATGGACCCGGTCACAGGATGTCCCTTAGGTATGTCGGGAAAGAGCTTGGCAAACACGGGCGAAAGAATCCTAGCCAATACATTGACCACCCCACCCTTCTCGCCAATCTTCATGATGCCAAGCCAGAGTGAAAGCACACCGGTTAGACCAAGTGAAATCTCAAAGGCTGTCTTGGAAGAGGAAAACGTGGAGTCCATCATGGCGGGAAAAACTGTCATATCCCCCATGAATATAAGTTTCACTGTTGCAATGACAAAGGCAACAAGAAAGAATGCTATCCAAATGTAGTTCAGTACCATATTGTCTTGCAAAATTAGTGCTTTTATTCGGCATGGCAAAACATCAGGCACAAATAATACGTTTTACCGGGCAAACGCATGGCCTTGCCTGTCTTTCTGTTATGGAGGCAAGCATCGGCAGAAGATATGGAGCACCGTACGTTCACACAAAGCGACGTAAGGGAAAGAAGGATGTATCGCATCTGTCTCTCTTGCGCGTGCGCACGTAAGATTTTTCAAAAGTGGCCATCATCTATCACAAATCCATAGCTAAAGCCAATAAACCTGCTGAGCAACAATATATTGTAAAGAGTGATAGATAAAAAATATCTATCACTTCTATCACTTCTATCACTTCACCAAGCATTGTGCAACCCGTTCAGATTTTGGCTTGTTCTCCGCCAGCGGCGGGATGGAAAAAAAGAAAACGGGAAATTCATGTCTGTGGTATATGCCATGAATTTCCCGTCAGCTGTATGCTTGTTAGTATTCTATCCATTCAATCAAGTCGGTGAAGCTCTTGTCACGGTAATAATGTATGCCGTTTTCAATCTCTTCTTCCGAAACTATGTTTTGGTCACCCGGCACGGTGTTCTTCATAGCCGATGCTGCAAGCGAGAAGTCAAGACAATGCTGGGGGTTGTCCGGCCATTTGAGGATGGCATGCAGGTAAGCACCAATGAAAGCATCGCCAACACCCATCGGATCAATGACACTCTCAATGTTGTACAGACGAGTGTGATAGAGCTTGCCTTCTGAATAAAGCAGGCCGGTGAGCACATGATGGTTGGTGGTAATCTGGTTGCGCACCGCCATGAGGAAGTGCTTGCAGCGCGGGCATATCTCCTGTGCCTTGGCAAAGAGCTTGCCCCATGCCTCAAGATCCATCTCATAGTCTTCTGAAGTGGCATTGAAAGGCACCTCCATACCGGTAAGCAACTTGTATTCTCCCGTATCGCCGAAGATGATGTCGCTCTCTTGGCAAAGTTTGGTCAATGTTGGCCGAGCCTCCACTCCATACTTCCAAAGGTTCTTGCGGAAGTTGATGTCGAACGACACCGTGAGTCCCAGTTTATTGGCCACGTTCATCGACTCGATAGTAGCCTCTGCCGACGACTTGGAGATAGCGCAGGCAATGCCGGAAGTGTGGTAAAGTGTGGCATCCTTGAGCACCTCGTTCCAGTCTATCATTCCAGGCTGAAGAGAATAGAACGAAGAGTCCTCGCGGTCGTAAATGACATTGGAATTGCGCATGGCAGCAGCCTCCTCGAAATAATACACGCCCAAGCGGTCGCCGCCATAGACAACGTGGTCAAGCCCTACGTTGTATTCGTTAAGATGCATCTTGCAGGCCAATCCTACCCGACTGTCCGGCAAGCGTGTGACATACTGCACATCGTCTCCCAGTGTGGCAAGCGATACAGCCACATTGGCTTCACTGCCACCATAGTTACCCTTATAGAGGTCGCCCTGACCTATACGGCGGTATCCAAGCTTAGAGAAACGAAGCAATATTTCACCAAAAGTTACAATCTTATTGTTCATGATTCGTTTGTTTGTCAAATATTAGTTTCAAAATAGTCAGAGGCAAAGGTAATCATTTTTGTTTTCCCTTGATTAATGTCAAGCCCATAATATTTGTTAATTCCACGCAAACGTTTTCTTGAGGAGGAGACAAATCTTACAGTGAAACGCTCATAAGTTTAGAGAAAAAGCATACCCAAATTCCTTCTTTCCATTCTTTCTTCTCCAATTACAGAAACTGTCAGTGACTATTACCCTTTGCTTGTATAAATAGAAGTGCGGAACCTCTGTAGGATCTTGACACCGACAACTTGAGCACTGTGGAAATTCCCATCCCGTAGTTTATCTGTTGTTGCAATAGTCATCAAATTCGTCATTCACATTCTGCATCCATTCTGGAAGTTTCTTTAGTACATAATAGACCAAATGGTCGGGCATTTTCTGATAATATGCATAAGCCATCGGTCCGGCTATAGCCGCCAAGGTGTCGGCATCACCTCCAAGAGATATGGCGAGCCGTAGACAGTCAACATAATCGGAAGACTTGAGGAAGCTGAGAATGGCTGGAGGTACTGTGCCGGAGCAGGAAGAATTGAAAGCATAGTCGGTTTTTATTTCATCATAGGTCATCCCTGCCCATTGGGGATAGTACTCCGGCAAGATTTTTTCCTGTATGAATTCCTTGTCCTTTCCATTCTTCAGATGCCAAATGCACAGGGCGGTGACCACGGCTCCTTTGATTCCTTCCGGATGATTGTGGGAAGGTTCGGCAGTAGCTGTTGCCAACTCTATACACTCTTCTTCTGTTCTGGCCAACCAACCGGCAGAAGAACAGCGCATCGCACTTCCATTGCCCAAGGAACGATAAGGCTTGTGATAGTGGTCTTGCATCCAGAGCTTAAAACGTGAGCTGAAGCCGGCTCTCGGATGCTGATTGGCACACATCCAAATATTGGTTCCCATATCGAGACCTTTGATCAAGGCCTCTGCACAGGCAAATGTCAGAACAGTGTCATCGGTAAAATGAGCCCGTGACGAAAACATCTTCACGGCATCATAGTCTTTGGTGCGACGATACTTTCCCTCATAAGCACTGCCGGCAAAATCGCCTACAGCAGCACTCATTAGCATGTTTTTCAATTGCTTTTCAAGCTGTTCCATAGTCTTTATATTTAATTAGGTTAGAACTCCAATCTGAATCCCTTCTGTTTCATCTCCTCATACATATCGGGATTGAATGTGTAGAGATAGGCATCTTTCGCTGCCGGTTGCTTTACGGTTTCGTCTAACTGGTTCAACAGGCCGAGATGCATCATCTTGTTGTAGAAATTGCGACGGTCGAACTTTACGTTCAAGATGGCTTCATAGAGGCGTTGCAGCGCTCTCATCGTAAACTTCTCCGGCAACAATTCGAAGCCGATAGGTTCGAAATGTATGAGCCTGCGCAGTTCATGTTCCGCCATACGCAATATCTGGTCGTGGTCGAAAGCCAAAGAGGGTACTTCGTCAAGCGAGAACCATTGTGCTTGGGCAGCATCGTCTCCTCCAACCACGTCCTGAAGGCGCACCAGGGCAAAATAGGCTATAGTGATAACACGCTCACGGGGATCGCGGTCGGGTGCAGTAAACGCATGAAACTGCCGAATATAGGCACCTGTCAAACCGGTTTCTTCCCTCAATTCGCGTAAAGCACCTTCTTCCGCCGACTCGTCCATCTTGAGGAATCCTCCCGGAAACGCCCATTTTCCCTTAAAGGGTTCCAATCCGCGTTCTATGAGCAAGACTTTCAGTTTACTCCCGTCAAAACCGAATATCACGCAGTCTGTCGTAACACTCGGATGGGGATATTTGTAACAATATTCTTTCGTCTCCATACTTGTATTGTGTAAGTTTCACGCAAAGATACTTCTTTACCCAATAACTTCCAAATAAAAACGCGTAATATTTACACAATGAGGTAAATATAATATCTCAACTACTCATTTCATCAACTTATACCTACCTATAATATAGAAAAAGCCAGACCGCGAGAGGCAGTCTGGCTTTTGTTTGTTTACAAGACAAGGTGTCTTGCTTATTTTTTCTCGGTAACGAGCTTCAATGTATCGCGGGCGATAACAAGTTCCTCGTCGGTCGGGATGACCACTACAGGCACCTTGGAATCGGCAGCCGAGATGATGGCTTCCTCGCCGTGGATGGCATTGTTCTTCTCCTCGTCCATCTTGATGCCGAGGAATTCGAGGCCTTCCATGGCACGGGCACGGGTGCACGACTGGTTCTCGCCCACACCGGCGGTCCACACCACGATGTCCACACCGCCCATGGCAGCAGCGTATGCACCGATGTATTTCTTGATGCGGTAAGCATACATCTTCATGGCGAGGGCTGCGCGCTCGTTGCCTTCCTTTTCGGCAGCATCCACTTCACGCATATCGGAAGAGATGCCTGAGATGCCGAGCACACCACTCTTCTTGTTGAGGAAGTCTGCCATTTCCTGTGGCTTCATGTTGAGTTTCTCCATGAGGTATGTCACGGCAGAAGGATCGATGTCGCCTGAACGGCTACCCATCATCACGCCGGCCAATGGAGTGAGACCCATTGATGTGTCCATACACTTGCCATACTTCACGGCAGAAATGCTGGCGCCATTGCCAATATGGCAGGTTATGATGCGCTGAGTCTTGATGTCACGACCCAGATACTCACACACACGCTGTGAAACATAGCGGTGGCTGGTTCCGTGGAAACCATAGCGGCGCACGTGATACTTGGTGTAGAGATCGTATGGAATGGCATACATGTAAGCGTAGTCGGGCATGGTGGAATGGAAAGCGTTGTCGAACACGCATACCTGGGGAATGCCGGGCATCAAGTGGTCAACGGCGCGGATACCCTTCAAGTGGCCTGCGTTGTGAACGGGTGCGAGGTCGCAAAGGCTCTCGATACCGTCTTCCACGCTCTTGTCCACGATGACGCTCTTCTCGTAGAGGTCGCCGCCCTGCACCACGCGGTGGCCCACGGCGTCAATTTCCTTGAGGTCCTTGATGGCACCGAACTCGGGGTTGAGAAGGCACTCGAACACGAAGTTCACGCCTTCCTTGTGGTCGGGCATGTCGTGCATGATTTTCTTTTTCTCACCGTTGGGCAGTGTCACCTTGATGAAAGCATTGTCAAGACCGATGCGCTCCACACCGCCCTGTGCCAATACCGACTCGTTGTCCATGTCGTAGAGCTTGTACTTGATTGACGAGCTTCCACAGTTCAAAACTAATATCTTCATTTCTTGATAATCTTGTTGTGAGTGTTAGGAGATTACTTGTTCTTGGCGTCCTGTGCCTGGCAAGCTGTGATAGCCACCATGTAGTAGATGTCGTCTACAGAGCAACCGCGGCTCAAGTCGTTCACCGGACGGGCAATACCCTGAAGGATAGGACCGATAGCGATGGCGTCGCCGAGGCGCTGCACCAGTTTATAGGCAATGTTGCCCACCTCGAGGCATGGAACCACGAGCACGTTGGCCTTGCCTGCGATGTCGCTGCCCGGAGCTTTCTTCTCGCCTACGGATGGAACGAGGGCCGCATCGGCCTGGAGTTCACCGTCAACATGGAGCTGTGGAGCACGTTCATGAGCCAGACGTGTGGCCTCAACCACCTTGTCTACCACTTCGTGCTTGGCTGAGCCTTTGGTAGAGAAGCTGAGCATAGCTACGCGTGGCTCCTCGATGCCTGCCACGCTCTTGGCTGTCTGGGCTGTGCAAACGGCAATCTGAGAGAGCTGGTCGGCGTCAGGCATTGGTGTAACGGCCACGTCGCCCATCACGACAACGCCATCCTGGCCATATTGCTTCTGCTTGGTGATGAGCAGCATGGCACCGCTCACGCATGTGATACCGGGAGCACACTTAATGATCTGGAGAGCTGGACGAAGAGTGTCGCCTGTAGTGCTCAATGCTCCGGAAATCTGGCCGTCGGCGCCTTCTGTCTTGATAATCATACAGCCAAGATAGAGAGGATTCTTCACCAATTCACGAGCCTGCTCGATGGTCATGCCCTTCTTCTTGCGAAGTTCTGCCAACAGGGCGGCATACTCTTCCGACTTGGGATTGTTCTCCGGGTCAACGATGGTGGCCTTGTCGATGTTGTTGAGCCCCCACTTGGCGGCGAGTTCCTTCAGTTCTGCAGGATTACCGATGAGGATAAGGTCTGCAAGATCGTCAGCCAACACACGGTCGGCTGCTCTCAATGTGCGCTCCTCTGTTGCTTCGGGGAGTACGATGCGCTGCTTATTGCTCTTAGCGCGCTCTACAATTTGGCTTAATAAATCCATAGTTTGTATTTTGTTTATATGATAAGTTTAGCGGTTCGTTTTCTCGTATTGCCATATAGGGAATTGCAAAAGTAAGAAATAAAATTGATTCCGTCAATCTTTTGTCCAATTAATTCTGCTAATTATGCCACACTCACCTCATCCCACCATCTCCGTGGTGAGTATGCTCTCGAGTTGTTCGGCCGAGAGGCGGAGGCGGAACTCGCCCTTGATGGCCACAGAGATACGGCCAGTCTCTTCAGATACCACGATGGCTATGGCATCGCTACTCTGCGAGATGCCCATGGCTGCCCGGTGGCGCAGTCCCAGTTCCTTGGGTATGTCGAAGTTGTGCGACACGGGCAGGATGCAGCCTGCCGCCTTGATGCGTTTCTTCGAAATGACCATGGCACCGTCGTGAAGGGGTGAGTTCTTGAAGAATATGTTCTCGATAAGACGCTGGTTGATGTTGGCGTCGATGATGTCGCCCGTCTCGCAGATGTCGTCGAGCGGTGCGCCGCGTTCAATGACAATCAGAGCGCCCACCTTTCCCTTGGCCATGTTCATGCAAGCCATCACGATGGTCATGATGGATTCCTTGTCGCGCTGGTCTTTCTTGTCGTCCGACGAGAAGAAGCGCAGCAGTCCTTTCACCCGTCTGTGGGCACCGAGGTTGTAGAGGAACTTCCTTATTTCCTGCTGGAAAAGGATGATGATGGCTATCACGCCCACGCTGACCAGTTTGTCCATAATGCTGCCCAGAAGCCGCATTTCGAGTATCTGCGACACAAAGAGCCACACCACGACAAACACCATGATACCTATGAAGACGTTGAGCGAGCGCGACTCCTTCATCAGGCGATAGATATAGTATAGCATCAAGGCTACCAGAAAGATGTCTATCACATCTTTGATTCCGAAATCCAAAAACATAGCGTTTAGTCTGTCATGAGTTGTTTCACCATTCGGGTCACTTCCACACATTCCTTCACGTCGTGCACACGGAGTATGGAAGCGCCGCGTTCAAGGGCAAGCGTGTTGAGCACGGTTGTGCCGTTGAGTGCCGTCGTGGGGTCACCGCCCACCAGTTTGTATATCATGGATTTGCGGGAAATGCCTACCAGAATGGGCAGTTCGAGCACCTTGAGCTTGTCCATTTCGTTCATGAGGCGGTAGTTCTCTTCCAGGGTCTTGCCGAACCCGAAGCCTGGATCAAGGATGATGTCCTTGGCGCCCAAGTCGCGCAACTGCTGCACCTCGTCGGCAAAAGCCAAGAGCATGTCGTGAAGTGTTGGCTTTACTGACATGAGGATGTAGGGCACACGGAGCTTTGCCACCGTCTTAAACATGTTTTTGGCTTCATGAAGCGGCACATTGGCAATGCCTGTAATGCCTCCCTCACTCACATCGTTGATGATGTCGGCACCATATTCCTCCACGCTCATCCGCGCCACGTCGGGCCGGAAGGTGTCTACCGAGACAACGGCGTAGGGTTGTTCCTCGCGCACCAGTTTCAGGGCGAAGGAGAGCCGACGCATCTCTTCTTCCTGACTCACCTGTTCACCTCCAGGTCTTGTGGAGAATGCGCCCACATCTATCATGGTTCCGCCTTCGCTGATAATCTGGTTGGCTCGCTCCCGTATGGCGGTTTCGGTCTGCACCCTGCTACCGGCATAGAACGAGTCGGGAGTGCAGTTGAGTATGCCCATCACTTGCGGTTCGGAAAGGTCGACAAGTCGTCCCCGCACATTTATCGTATAGTTCAACAATCCTTTCATTATTATAAAATGTGATCTGCTCCACAAAAGTAATCATATAAATCTGAACCGCATCATTTTTAACTCATTTTTTGTTATCCTTCCGCCCAAGGTCATGAAGCCACAAATGAAAGATGAGTTAGTGCACAACCCGTTTCAGACAACGGAGAAGCCATGCCATACTATGCCACTAATGAGGCGTTACTCTGCCACTAAAGAGGAGTTAGTCTGCCACTAACCATGCGTTACTCCGCCGTTAACCGGTAGCGCACACGGTTATATCATCAAGCTAAATGCGGCTTGGCCTACATTCGGAGATAAAAAAGAATAAATTCATTTTGTATTTCGTTCAATTGCACTAACTTTGCACGCATAAAAGCATCAACACAATGGAAATAGCAGAACTGTACAAGCTCTATACCGAGCATCCAGTCGTGACCACAGACAGCCGCGACTGTCCGAAGGGTTCCATCTTCTTCGCCCTCAAAGGAGAATCGTTCGACGGCAACAAGTTTGCCCTGTCCGCACTGGAAAAAGGCTGTGCCTATGCCGTGGTAGACGAGGCTGAATATGCCACAGACAGGCGTTGCCTGCTTGTGGACGACGTGCTCACCACGTTCAAGGAACTCGCCCGCGAACATCGCCGCCATTTCACACTGCCCGTGGTGGGCATCACCGGCACCAACGGCAAGACCACTACCAAGGAACTGGTGTCTGCCGTATTGGGCGAGAAATATAAGGTTATGTTCACGCAAGGCAACTTCAACAACGATGTGGGGGTGCCCAAGACCCTGTTCCGTCTGCAGCCCGACGACGAGATAGCCGTAGTGGAAATGGGGGCTTCCCACCCTGGCGACATCAAGAAACTGGTGGAGTATGTGGAACCTACTTGCGGCATGATTACCAACGTCGGCCGTGCCCACTTGCAGGGTTTCGGCAGTTTTGAAGGCGTGAAGAAGACCAAAGGCGAACTCTATGATTTCCTCGCCGACAACGACGGACTGGTGTTTATCAACGCCGACAACGAGCACTTGATGGAGATGGCGGCAGAACGCCACATCGACCGCATGGTGTGCTATGGCAACGACGAGCAATGCGACGTATGGGGCGAAGTGGTTTCATGCGCTCCATTCCTCAAGTTCCGTTGGCGCACCGAGGCACAAGACTGGCATGAGGTGCAGACCCATCTCATCGGTTCCTACAACATCGACAACATGCTGGCCGCCATCAGCATCGGTCTCCACTTCGACGTAAACCCGCAGCAGGTAGACCATGCCTTGGAAAACTACTTACCGAGCAACAACCGCTCCCAACTTGACGTGACGGAGAAAAACCATCTCGTGGTTGACGCCTACAATGCCAACCCCTCCAGCATGGCAGCTGCCATCGAAAACTTCCGGCTGATGGACGTGCCCAGCAAGATGGCCATACTCGGACAGATGGGCGAATTGGGCGCCGTAAGCCATGAGGAACACCTCAAGGTTGTGGCACAACTACAGGCCGCAGGCCTTTCCAATGTGTGGCTGGTAGGCAAGGAATTTGCCGACATCGACTGTCCCTACCGCAAGTTCAACGACGTGGAAGAGGTGAAAGCAGCCATCCGCGAAGAACAACCCGCCAACCATTATATTCTCATCAAGGGCAGCAACAGTGTAAAACTGTATGAGTTGCCGGAATTGCTTTAGTTCAACAGACGCACTATGGCTCACATTCTGATTGTAGAAGACGACCTCACTTATGCCACCATGATGCAGACATGGCTGCGAAAGAAGGGGTTCGACGTGGACCGGACCAGTTCGGTGAGTGCCGCCGCACGGCTGCTCAGTGAAGACAGCGATTTCGACCTTGTTCTGTCCGACCTGCGTCTGCCCGACCGCGACGGGCTCTTCCTGCTCGAATGGATGAAGAAGCACGGACTGCAAATACCCTTCATCGTGATGACCAGCTATGCCGAGGTACAGAATGCAGTGCTCGCCATGAAGTCGGGAGCCGCCAACTACATAGCCAAGCCTGTGCAGCCCGACATCATGCTCCAGAAGATTCGTGATGCGCTCAGCACCGGCCCAAGTCAGTCACAGGCCTCGCCCGTAATGCGAGCCACGGAGCACGCTACCCAGCAACCCACTGCCCAAGTGCCACGATACATAGAGGGGAAAAGTGAAGCCTCACGGCAACTCTACGAATATGTCAGCCTGGTGGCACCCACACCCATGTCGGTGCTCATTCTCGGCGCCAGCGGAACAGGCAAGGAATACGTGGCTCGCCGCATTCACGAGCAAAGTTCCCGTGCCGGCAAGCCCTTTTTCGCACTCGACTGCGGCGCCATTCCTAAAGATGTGGCGGCATCCGAATTCTTCGGCTACGTGAAGGGAGCCTTCACAGGGGCCACCGCCGACAAGACGGGAGCCTTTGTGGAAGCCAACGGCGGCACGCTGTTTCTCGACGAGGTGGGCAACCTCAGCTACGACGTGCAAGTGCAGTTGCTGCGTGCTCTCCAGGAGCGCAAGGTGCGCCCATTGGGCGCCGCCAAGGAGATAGACGTGGACATCCGACTGGTTTGCGCCACCAACGGCGACCTGGCATCGCTCGTCAGCGACGGGCAATTCCGCGAGGACCTCTATCACCGCATCAATGAGTTCACCATCTACATGCCAGAACTCAAGGATCGCGGCACCGACATCTTCCTTTTCGCCGACCTCTTTATCAAGCAAGCCAACGCCCAATTGGGCCGACAGGTGCTCGGACTGGACGACAAGGCATCCGAACGTATCGCCTCCTACTCATGGCCAGGCAACCTGCGGGAGCTTAACAACGTGATGCGCCGCGCCGCCCTACTCGCCAAAGGTCCCTACATCGGTGTGGCGGAACTGGAGCGGACCATGAACACTTCTGCCGCCAACCCACCCCTCACCCTGCACGATGAACAGACTGAACAGCAACGCATCGAGGCAGCCCTGCGCGCCACAGGCGGCAACAAGAGCAAGGCGGCGCAACTGCTCGCAGTGGACAGAAAAACATTATACAACAAGATGAAACGCTATGGCATGGACTGAAACCACACGCCATAGCGTTTGTTTTTACTCTTTAGGCTACTGTTTTGACGGAATGGAGCAGCAGTAAACCGGTTTTTCCCCTAATTTTGCAGCATTCAGAAATTAATTGTTTAATACTCTGCATATAACGGATATCCCACTTCTGCAATGACAGGTACGTGAAAAAAGGCGGCCCTTTCATGCAATATCGCAACGAGGTGGGACGACACCAAGGTACAAGAATTAACCTTTTTGACACGCTATTGGGGAAGCATCGCGAGGTCGCTTCCCCACTTTTTTGTGGAATTTTTCCACACCTATTCCCCACTTTCCACACCTCCAGCAACATGCCATAAAACCGTTATGCTCTGATTATCTATATTTTAGCCACGGAAGGCAAACTTTGGCACGCACCTTGCACTATCAGTTAGCGAACAAGATTTACAAACCCATTAAAACAATACGATTATGAAAAAGATGATTTTCGCAGCAGTAGCTGCATTGGCAATGATTTCAGTGAGCAACGTTTTCGCTAACAACAGCGCACGAGTTATCAAAAACAACACCGAGATGGCTGCCGACAGCACAGACACTACCGATGTGGAACCATCCACACCCACCGTGCAGCCCGACACCACTGCCACACCGACAGTAAACACCACCAACGTAGCACAGTAAAGTTTGAGACAATAGATGATTGTCCCTACACAGTAGTTGTGATGAATAGAGAAATAAGGTAAAGATTATATCAGGATTCGTGGCCCCGTTGCAAGTGATTGTAGCGGGGCCTTTCTTGTGGTTTCCTTTTGTCGTTTCATCCTTTTACCGTACATTTGCAGAAAGTTTAAACACATGTTCAAGACCAGCGTTCCCCTCAAGGTAGCCATCGGCTACGCCATTGTCATCGCCATCTTCAGCATCGCCGCCTGGATGGTGTACGGCAACACGCGCACCTTTATGCGCATCAACCAGACCGAACGGGCGTTCATGCACCGCCGCAACATCATAGACAGCCTGGTCTACAGTTTCATGGAAATGAACGACCAGGAACGTGCCATCAGCCTGGGCGAAACCGACAAATGGCAAGCCTTCGACCAGTCGCTCCAGCGCACCATTCTCCTCTCCGAGCATCTGCAGGCTGCACTCACCGACTCCACCCAGGACAACAAGATTGACTCTCTGCAGGCCCTGCTCAGGATGAAGCGCCTCTGCACACTGCAGCTCATGCAGATAATGGCCGAAAACCATGCCGACCGTTGGCATGGTGACGCGACTGACTTCGCAATTCGCGGATGGCCTTGCGGATGGCCCATAATTGGGGGTAGTCGGGATGGGCCTCGAAACGTCGTTCGTAGGTAAAGGACAGCATCTTGTCGTTCACCTTGGAGGGATGGCCTATGCGCAACACCGGCACACCACGGTCAACAAGCTTCTCGGCTATCCAATCGACAGCGGTATTGCTTTGCGCACACACAAGCACTTGAATCTCACGGTGTAGCGTTTCGTATATGGCTTCAACCAAGGTTGTGGTCTTTCCCGTACCGGGAGGGCCGTGCACCACCGCTACATCTTTGGCACACAACACTTCGTTGACGGCCTCCTCCTGAGAGGCATTCAGCCAGGGTAGGTGGAGGGGTGGCAAGGAAAGGCGGGCTGCCGGTGCCTCGGTGTAGAAGAGTTCCCGCAAATAGGCCAACCGGTTGTTGTCGGCTTTCTGCACGCCATCAAGGGCTTCGAACATGAGCTTATAGGTGGTTTCGTCAAATGACAATTGCAACCCTATGGGGGTGGTGGCGCCTGCAAGGTCGGCTGCCACGGCATGGTCGGGCAGCACAACCACCATCCTGTCGCCCTCTACATACGAAACGGTGGCGGTGAAGCGATAGTGATGGGGTGTGGGGGCTGTGGAAGGCTTTGCTGAAACGACACGGAAGAAGGTGATACTTCTGCCGGGCTCAAAATTGTGGGTGATGTCGGTATCGGCTGTACGCCACACTTCCATGGCAGGCTGGTTGAGCGCATTGTAAAAACGCTGACCTATTCGTAAGGGAAACCAGGCATCTCCTCGTTTCACCTGTCTGGCCACACCCAACGTGTCTGTTTGCTGTTGGAATGCGGCTTTTTCTGCCGCATACTCCATCTGCAACAGGATGCGCTGGCGCATAAGGGCTTGCAAGGAAGAAGATGGTTTCATCTGTCGAATAGTTATAATTTATCTACAAAGTTACTTTTTTTTTTCATGAATAACCGCTATTTAACGCTTTTTTTTAATGCGAAATACAGCCGGACCACACTTTAATTTATGGAGGGTTGTGACTGTAGTTTACAACCTTCATTTCACTTTTTTCCAACATTTTGCCAAAATAAGTAGCAAAATTCTGCTTTTTATGTTAAAAGTTTGGGGGTTTGATAAATAAATTGTAATTTTGCGGACTATAGTACAAATAGGGAACATAGAATTTTATAATTTTGTATAAGCATGACCTGTTGGCGGAATTAATTTAGTGCATACTTAATTCTGCC
>ULUS01034572.1_pt1 | contig 20269 bp, 14 predicted proteins | sample 1958761 | NCBI WGS metagenome assembly ULUS01 (sample SAMEA4835767, study PRJEB28245) | human gut metagenome | biome: gut microbiome; material: fecal sample | place: Denmark | collected 2008
ATCACAGGATTGGATTACTTTCAGCGCAAGCTGGTGGAGCATCCTCTTGACTGTATTGTTGAACGTCTAAAGAAGTGATCACTATGGACAAAACTAATCCCCTTCTGGCAATGATCAGCCAGCAGAAAGCAAAGGTCGTGAATGCTACTGTAACTAATAAGGAACCTTCTGTGACAACTATTCCTTCTACTCCAGAAACTCCGCCCCCGAAGCCACCAGCACCGGAGAAGGCTGCCACAAGCAAGTCAAAACAGAAAGCTGGCGAACGCGATTGGGAACGTTTCTCGTTTGTGTGCAGTAAGGAGATTATACAGAAGGTACACGACATCAGCGAGAAGGAAGGTTTCACTATCCGTGACATCATGGAGCTGTTTCTTCAACGTGGCATTGACGACTATGAAAGACTTCATGGTCCTGTTAAGCCTAAAAGGAAGAAGGGAGTTGACTCCATCCTGAAATAGACAGAACAAATGCTTCTTTAGTGGTATTCATTTATACAGACTGACTACAAGTTTTTTGCTTATAGTCAGTCTGTATATTACATAGCAGAGTGAACGCTATGTATTAAATCTACATAGTAATTTTGTTTCTGACTCTTGTATTTCCTCGTCATCCATTCGTCAAACGATTGGAATGGACTCATCGTAATTCTATCATCATTCCTCTTATATTGGCATTCAGAGTAGAAACGTTCAAAATAATAGCCAAATCCCTTGTCTTTGAAATAATTGTCATACAAGAATAATGTCTTTATTGTCATTACTATCAGTGGACGACATTTCTTTTTATAACTTGTAACCCGTTCTTTGAGACATTCGCTGTACCATTCATTAGATATGTCAGATAAAGGCGATTGCATTATCTCGCTATTCTCTAGAACGAGGACAGGGTAGTATCTGAATTCTGCTTTCTCAGTAGAGTCCCAATTGAAAGAGCCTTCTTCAATGGACTTAATATGATTAACCAATTGACCTACTCCTTCATCGCGAGGAGTTTTTAAAGATTCTTTCTTTCCCTCTTTTCCAATCTTCCATTGTTTCTGGTATAACTTGTTAGAGAGCTCTTCAATAATGCCATCAGTATCGGGGTTGGATTTGAGTTCTCCATTAAGTTTAATGGCTTTACACTCAAATATGTAAACATCTTGATTCTCACGAATGTAGAAGTCAGGTTGCCCTACCACTTCTTTTTCATCAACATAGTCTAGTCGTGCTATGTCATTTTTTGCAGGAAAACATACGTCTACCCTTCTACCGCTTATGCAATTAAGCATCGTATGATCAAAGAGATATTTCTCTACAAATACCTCTTTATAGAACTGGCTATATGATTTCTCCTTGTATTTGAGTTTATAAGGCATTAAATCGAAATAAATGCTATTGTAAAGCCTATCTATAATGAGAGGCTTGTTGTATAGCATGTATTGCGATGATTCCATATGAATTAATGGACGCGCTCTGAATATTGCAAAGTCTCTGTTATTGTCTCCGATTTCTTCATTTATTTCAATGTAATCATGTTGACTAACAGAAATTGCATCCACAACACTCAGAGTGATGAGGTGATCCTCATCGTGCTTCTTAATGTCAAGGACGCCAACCCCTTCTTTCAATGCAAGGGCACTTAGGGCGGCAATTGTCAAGTAGTAATCTTGCCATTTCTCTATGTCGAATTTCGCCAAGAACTTTTCATACACGTGCTTGTATTCTTCTCTTGATGTAATGAAATCAAAGAAAACCTTGGCATAATACATCTGCTCAGAAAGAGCCAATTTCTCATCAAAATTAGTAAACTCGTTTGTGGCATATAGAGAGGCATACATCATTCTCGCGAGATCATTCTTTCTCTTGCTTGGAACGTATGGGGTAACTTTCTGTTCGTTTATAGCGAGAAGCAGGTCAAAAACTTTTGCTTCGGCAATGTAATCTGGATAAATACCGGATTGCTCTTTTGGCAAGACACCAAAGGTTAGTTTTAAAAACTCCAAAAGAGTGCGCGTTGAAGAATATGACACACAAGAAGGAGATTTCCCCTCCCTCCTTATATAATTGAAAACATATCCCATTCGTTCTTTGGAATACTCAGAAAAGTACGAAAAGAACGGATGCTTATCCATCTCAGATATTAGACACTTTCCAAAATTTCGGCCAAGTACTAATATCATTTTTATGAGCATTTCTCTTGGGAATTTCTTTATCTCATCAATAAGGTCTAACTTCGGCCATGGATAAACATTTGAATATTCTAACAGTAACATTGGATGAAATGAATTTCCTGATTTTGTATCTGTTAGGCTGATAGATTTCCCTCTGTACACATGTTGCTGTGTGTTAAAAGAGGTTCTACGCAAATAGGAGCTAGAATTTCTTCTTTTCTTATTTGCTTTCTTTTTCTTTCTGTTTCCCTTTATGGAACAAAGTATATTGTGTTTCTTGTTTTTAATTTTGCGTAATCTTTGATGCTTCATGCTAGTACCATTGTTCTACAATAGGTTTTACATTTACATAGGTCGGCATACACTGCCCAATGGAGGAACCAATGAAAGTAGGGTCGCAAATAACAAATGTTTTCCCACGATAAGTATAGGCATCACCATGAATTGATGAATCAGTGAAACTTACTGCAGTGCATTCATGTCCTGGATATTGAACCAAATGAACATCGAGTCCTAAAAGATTGTGTATGAGGAATGCATAGAAAATAGAACGATCCTCACAGTCATTCTTTGGATAATAGAAGTTCTCTTCTATGAAATATGGTTTCTCATATCCATGCTGAGTGCCATCTGTAGCATAGTCGAAAGCATACTGTACAAAATGCAAAAGTGCATTAGCAGCTTGCCTTTGAGACATTCCTGTTATCTGAGGTCGTAACTGGTTTATAATATTCCTGTGAAATAGAGGTAGCACCTTAGATTCGGCGTAATAAGGAACATCCATCTGAGGGTAATGACGTAACATCTCCATCATACCACTATTAACAGTTCCTGTTATATGCAGCCTTCCATCTGACAGTGTGCATGTTTTATCAGCCCCTTTGCTCAGTTTTAGACTCTGCTTTGAAAATACCAAATCTACAAACTTGCCTTTATAGGCATCGTTAGGTAGTTCGCAGGTATATATTCCCATCGATGATTCTGAAACAGGAGCAATATTATCTTGGAAAACATAATACTTAGCGCCATCAATATTCAAATAGCTACGCTCATACATCTTTTGCTTAAATGGAACAAGAAGGAGCAACTGCCTATTTGTTCTTGCGATACGCACATCATATCCCATGTGGGTTAGCAAGAAATGCTGCAAAACTATTCTGTCAGATGAAGATTCAGACTTCAACAAAGCATCAGTATAGTTTCTGACCAGTTCAAAAGTGAACCAATCATTCAAACCAAACGATGTTGATATTAGCGTCAATGAGTTTATCACATCTTTTGAATCTCCTTTCTGATATTTCCTCCATGCAGAAGATATTGAAGTAGATTCAATAGAAGACACCTTGTGTGTTGTCAGCTTTGCGCCATTCACTTCCACACCATAGAAGGAAAAATTCAGCGTAGGAGCAATAGTCGGCTTTATCGGAGTAATGGGCTTTGTTGGCTCTTCTGGCTGTGGAGCGACTGGTTCTTCCTTCGGTTTTACAGTTGGTTCTGGAACAACAATAGGGTCAGGAGACACTGGTACCTCTTCTACCTTTGGCACAACTACAGGCTTAGGCGTTTCATCACGCTTAACGCCACGAAATACCTGAAACTCTTTCCATACGCCATCAAGGAAATTGGCATATTCATCCAATATGCTTTTTCTGAAATTTTGATAGCCATTCAAGAGTCCTTCTCTGTATGCTTTATAGTCGCTGTTTATGTCCTGTGCGTAGGAAACAGATGTAGCAAATAAAAGTAGAAAGAAGTATTTTCTCATAATTACTTTTCCCTTTCTTTAGAAGTTGCCCAACCCAAACAGACCGACTTCTGGATCTGGTTCTGGCTGCCAAGTACGAACTTTGATGATTGGTTCTTTCCGGTCGTTCAAATCTACCTGAATGTACAAATAACCCTCATCGCCATAGTTGGTTGAATAGTAGTCCTGCTTTATCTGAATGCCATATTCCTCGCCATCCTTTGCCTTGCGTACATCGTTGTTGGCAAAACGAATATTGACAAACTCATTGGCACGGAAACATGCTTCCAAATGCTTCAGGTATTGCTCCTTGCTATACTGAGTTCTACGTACGTATTTATTATTACGATATGTAACCGGCCCATCCTTACGAGGATTGACCGCTTCAAATCTTTGAGCTACATGACCTACGATGATAACTGCGTCATCATCAAAGATGCTACGCAGATAGTCAATTCGTTCCAAGGCGTAAGCTGTCTTGTAGTTTTCGAGGAATTCCATGATTGTTTGGCGAGCTTCTATTGGCCATGCACCACGATTCATAATGTCAGCCTTTGCCTTTGCATCCAATCCGAAAGCAAGACAATCGATCTTTCCCTCTTTGTTGAATGTAAAGACCACATCCTCAACGAAGTTTGTCCTTACTCCTTTCTTGAAGGAGAATGACATCTGAATGCTTCGAGCAACAACATTGTCATCAAACTGATAGAACGCACATTCATTTGTATTCAGTATTCGAGCACTACCATACTGGATAAGACGCTTAAACATGTCCTTGCCATCGTCAGTAAAATATTCATGTACAGAATTATATGACTTTGTTTTGATGGCGGCAACGACTTTACTCAGTACCTCCCTATAAGGCTTTTCATTGGCTACAGGCGAAATTGTGGCATTCTTCTTTGATGCTGGTTTAAGCTGAACGTCTGTTTTATCAGTGGTAGAAGCTTTCTCTTTTCCTGTCTGAAGATGAACTCGCGAACCACGGAATGCTCCTACTTTGATTACATTGAGCACACTTTTTATCTCTTGATTGATATGTGCTTGACCACGATAGGCATACTCATAGTTAATTTGAATGTTCTCTGGAACCATGCCTGAACTAAACTCCATAGTACCACGTCCATTCTTAACACTTGCGATATTACTCCAATTGCGACCGTCGAAATAGGTAAAATCAAGGCTACTAACAGGTTTGCCTTTATGGGTAAACATCAGGTCAACGTTTGTCCCATCATTATTTGCTATTTTTACTTCAAGGTCATCAAATATGTTGTCCATCCTCTCTGGAATCCAGGTGAGAGGATGTATGTTTTTTCCTGTTTCTTCGTCTGCGTATTGCACCTCGGAAGGTCTTTGTACAGACTTCAATAAAGAATATGCCCAATAGTAGTTTCTAAGGGCATCATCTATTTTTCCATTTTCCTCGGCAACCATACCGAGCCGGATATGCTCTTTGAGGGTACGAATACGTCCTTCAAAGATTTTATTCAACTCAGTTCGTTTGATAAATCGCCCAATATGGGCTTCGTCTGGATTATTGTCAATAACCAAACGTTCTGTGTTTGTCAGGGTTGCAGAAGAATAAGTCTGCACCTTAAGGTTGGTATAACTTTGAGCATCAAGTACTCCGTTTGTTGACTTCTCGTCTTCTGTAATTTTGAAATCGCTACTTACTGCAACTGATATTTTACTGATAAGCGCAGCAAGAGCTTGTTGGTCTGCTTCCTCTACGGTTGCGCCCCAACCTTCACCAAATAGATAGACGTTGGAATTGCGCTTAACCTCGTCCCAACTTTGTGAGAAAGCTGGAACGAGGCATATTGCACAAATAATAGATATGATTGTTCTTTTAAACATTGATCCGTCGGGACTGTGTTTTAGTTTTCACTCTTTGGCTCAAAACCTTTGCGAACAAAGTCGCTAACTTTCTGAGCATACTTCTGAGCAGCTTCGCTTTCCTTTAGTGCATTCTCGTAAGCACGGATGCGAGCACGTGTTGCAGCACTTTCGCTTACAACAAAGAATGTCTGCATTTCAAATGTACCATCCTTGTTCTCCTTGATTACGCTGAAGGACTCCTGAAGTTCACCATTGATTTCTTTCTGAACAAGGCTCTCGTATGCAGCATAGAAGTGGTCGAACTCTGCTGCAACATCATCAGCATTACCTGCAATGTCACTTACGATACGACCTTTTACTTGACGGCCGGCCTGCTGAGCATAGAGGTTCGCAGCATTGTTTACACAAGTCTGATGACCTACGTTCTTTGACTTGAACTGTGAGCAGTTACCCATAATCTCATAGGTCTCATCGCCATCTTTTGCTAACTTCTCGTAATGAGTCAAGAGAGCAACATCAAGAGAACGTGTTGAACCATAAAGTTTCCAACCGCCTTTCTTGAACTCCTTCATCTTTGTTTTGTACTCCTTCTTTACGGCCTTAGATAAAGCCTTAGAATTCTGAGCATTCACTACTGGCATCATCAAACAGAATGCCATGAGAAACATGATAATCTTTTTCATAATAGTAATATTTATTCACATGTTAATATTAAGCGAAAACCGATGCCTAGAGCTTTACAATAGCTGGCAGTGGTAGTTGCTCCTGAACTCATATCCCAATCATATGTAGGTGTACCAGGAGAATACAAATTATAAGTATGGCATGAGTAATCTGTCGTTATATGCTCAGAAGGTGACTTATAAGCTCCACCTAAGATATATGGATAGCTCGAGTTATATAAAGTTTTGACGAATTCTCCGACATTACCACTCATATCATATATTCCCAGTTCATTTGGAGTTTTTGTTTTAACAGACTGCTTTGTTGAAGCATTACCCTTATACCAAGCAACATCACCAGGAGTATTACTTCCTGAATAGTTGTAGTTTTGCGTTTTATTACCACCCTTTGCTGCGTATCTCCATTGTTCTGTCGTTGGTAGATCAAATGATAAATTTGTAGAAAAGTTTAGTTTCTCTATAAATGAAAGGATAGAAGAATACGAAATATTATCTATGGGCAATGTGGAGGTACTCGTTGTACCCATTACAGAATTATATAATCCTTCTGTTACTTCCGTCTCGCCAATTAGGAAAAAACCAGAAGAAAGACCTGCTACAGGTACCATCTTCATCTCAATGCCATTAACTTTAACATAAAGACCACTTCTCCAATTATTGTGAGAGGACTCAGTTGGAATAGCCATATAACCACTTTCACCAGTCTTAAACATGTCTGATGTTAACGAACGGTTATAAGCGAAGTCATTACCAACAATGCTTATATTACGTTCATTAGTACTTACAAATCCGTATATATATGGAGTCGATCCACTTGAAGCCACCGTCTGATGTATCATTGCCTCAGATGTGGAAAAATTGTTAATGTCTGGGGCAAATGTAGTGTAAGTAGTGATACCTGTCAAATGAATTTTTGCACCAGATGTACCAGTAAATCTAATGCGTCCAGTTTTTGGCGTAAGAGAAGCCTGAACGGTTAAAGAACCTGCACTATAGCTATAAAAGCCATTCAGATCCTCATAAATCTCAGTGTTTGGATTAAGAGTTACGAGTGAAGAACTAGAGAATGTTGCATTCACAAAGTAACGTGCTTCGCATTTCAGATTAGAGCCAGTTCCAAGATTTCCATCATAGCTAACTGACCAACCTGATGATGAATTGTAAGTTGCTTCACCTGGCACAATGTTGCTACCATTGTAGAAGGTAATGTAAATCTTGTCACCATTTTTCCAAGATGAAGATGTTGCCCTTGTCTGGACTTTAGGCGCATTTGACTGTTGGTCGAAACCAACCACATCTCCAATGAACTCCATTGCTATGGTGTGAGTGGTTGACTCGTCCTGTGTTTTGTCATGTTCTAATTCAAGAAGATCGTCATTAGAACACGCTCCGAGGGCTAAGCAAAAGCCTGCCATCAGAAGACCTTTAGTAAAATACTGAACGTGTTTCATATCAATTTGAATATTTTAATTTATTGCCAATTATGATCTGTGTCAAACTCTTGTTTCGTGACAGCTCCTGATGAATTTGTCTGAGAGTCAAAGTTTTTATCTGAGCTATACCCTGTGACAGAAACCGTCACTCCCGAACTTGATGAGTCATCCCAATTCTTATCGCTTTGATAACCAGAGACAGAGAGGGTTGTACCGCTCGTTGTAATGGTATCGTAATTCTTATCTGTGCCGAATCCTGTTATGGTTAGACTGCCTGTAGAATTACCCATATTATCCCAATTGTGATCATCGTCATAATCTTTTCTGAGGAAAGAACCTCCATAATTCAACTGAGTCACTGTCAATGTGAGGGAGTATGTGCCTTCCTTGAGGTCAGTCAGAGCTATCGTAATTGACCCAATGCGAGAATCGTTATCAGAATTTTCAGTTGCCGTAACAGTGAATGTATTGCTTGACTGACTTACTGAGAACCAAGAATCAGAACAGGTAATTTTGTAAGTACCATCTGTGCTAACAGTAATAGCTTCAGATGTTCCTCCCTTTGAATAAAATAAGATTTCTCGAGTATCAACTCTTAGATAGCGTGCATCCTGAGTAACTACTACTCGTACTTTCTGATTGTGGGTTGTTTCAAAAATCAAGGTTGCAGTACGGCTGTTCACCGATGCATTGTCTGATGCATTTACCTTCACATCAACATTTCCAGTACCACTTGTTTTTGATAGAGTCAACCATGTAGATCCATCTTCTACTTTAGCTGACCATGAGTCGTTTGTTGAGATAGATACGTCAATTGCGCCTCCCTTACTTGTATAAGTGAGAAGATTGTTTGATACAGTAAAATACTTTCCCTTCTGAACTACATTGATAGTTGCTGACTTATCTGCCATGACAACCACAACTTGACCGCTTCGTTCGTTATCACTTGTGTTTTCTGAAACCGAGACAGACAAGGTTGAATTACCTGATGCTGTGGTTGGGGATATAGTTATCCAGCTATCACTGGCAGTAGCAGTCCATGTACCATCTGTTTGGATATTGATGGTTTGAGTGGTCGACTTGTCTTCAAAATTCAAAACAGTCGTATTAACATCGAATGTCTTTCCTGCCTGAGAAACAGTTACAGCAACATCAATACTCAATCCTATCTGAGTCAGGTGAATGACACCAGAACGATTAGCAGTATTAGGGTTCTCTGATGCAGTAACTTTAACAGTTCCATCACCTTCGCCCTGATTTGGAGATATAGTTATCCATGACGGCACAGACGAAACTGTCCAGTTTGTATTACTCAACACAGATAGGTTAAGAGAACCTCCTGCTGCCACAAATGACAATTCGGATTGTTCTGTTTCAATGTAAATGCCACGCTGTCTAACAGGAATCTGAATACGCTGACTTCCACCGATAGAGAGATTAACATACCCTGTTCTTTCGCTAGTAGAAGTGTTTGGAGAAACACTGACCTTCATTGTAGATGTGCCGGAGTTACCTGAAGTAGGAGATACATCTATCCAACTAGCGGACGAGGATGCTGTCCATGAAGCTTCTGCGTTAATAGTCACATTCACAGAACTTGCCGTATTATTGAAAACGAGCGACTCCGTTGACGCATTGATGGATGCAGGTACTTGCCTAACGGTGATTTTCTTCGATGCGTTGGTAGTGCCAGAATGAATTACTGAAACGGTTGCTGTACGGTTTGAATTAGACTCGTTTCCTGTTACAGTCAACGTTAACGAATTATCCTTTTGAGAAACTGTAAGCCAATCAGCAGAAGACGATGCTGTCCACGAACAGTTTGCTGTCACCGTAACAGTTTCCGTATTCGGTGTTCCGGTAAATTCAATTTCTGATTTGGATAAAGATATTGTTGGTGTAGCACCTGCCTGGGTAACAGATATTGGTGATTCGTATTTCCAATCACTCACATCTGCTTTGAGATAGAAAATACCAGTACGAGCATCGTCACCAGATTTGTTCTCTGTGACGCTGACGTTTACAGACGCATTAGAGGAACCAGATGTTGGATTCGTTGAAATCCAGTCTATACCGTTCTCAATCTTCCATGGTGTTTCTGTACTTGTGACTTGTAATGTGTTGCTGGATGCTTGTGCTGAATAAGACAATGCGGTTGGTGTTACCGCCATGTATCTTGGTGTTAGAGTCGGATATAACCCTAACCCTTCATCATACTTCTCGGAGCATCCAACGAGAAGAAGACATGCTATAATGTATAAGAAAATATGTCGTTTCATCTTAGAAGAATGCTGTTATACCAAGTTTAACATTGAAGCCTTCGCTCCATTTCTTTATCTTTGGAGACACCTCTGACAAAGCTGAATAGCCATCTGATTTCATGAGACAGAAAGAGTATTCTGGGGATAGACTGACAGCAAAGTGATCAACTATTGCAGCCGAGAATCTCAATGAAACAAGACCACTTGCAGCATAAGCACCATCTGCAGGAGTAACAGAGGCTCCACTTTCCATCGTTTCTTTTAGTTTCAGGAAGTTTACGCCAACCTGGGGAGTTAAGCGGAAGCGAGTTGATATAGGAAATCCATATCCCACCTTTCCAGAAACATTCATCGCAGGAGCATAGTTGCTGGCAAGAGGCTGGGTATTATTGCCACTCCAATAGATGGTTTCACTTTTACCAACTCCATATAAATAAGATGCTTCAACATTCACGTTGCTAATGTAACCACCAATGGTTGCGCCCATGGCAATGAGGGATCCTGCTCTAACATTGCCCTCGATATAGAACTCGTTTTTGTAGTTGTAGATCTTGCTGAGGACAACATTCACATTTGGGTTTGAACTGCTTAACTGCATGCTTTTTACATAATCCTTATATCCAGCTTTTGTCGCCTTGATGGTATAAGTTCCAGTTGTCAATTCCTTTGAGCAAGGGGCAGTACCAATATGTTCCTTATTGACGTAGATGTTTGCTCCATAAGGAGTAGCTGTAAACTTATAGTTGGCAACTTGACTCAAAGAGACATTTATATCTGTTGTTTGATTCTCTTTGATGGTGACAGTTCTCGATTCCGTCCTGTAACCATTCGATGACACCTTAACTTCATGTTGGCCAATTTGTAACTCAACAGGTTCCAGCGTAGAGCGTCCTATAGAACGCCCATCAACAGATACTTCTGCAGAATATGGATTGACATGAACGCTAAGCTTACCTTTTATCGGATTCAAATCATTGACAATCAAAGAATGTTCTTTTTCATTGACTGTCACTTGACCTTCTTTGGGGTAATAGCCTTTGGCTTCTACTTTGTAAGTGAACTGACCATGTGCCATTTCACGAACGGCTTCACCTCTTGAATCTAGATCAACGCTCATACCATTAAGGAATAACGAAGCATTAGCAGGAGTAATCCTGATAGTTAACTTCTGCTTTTTGGTATCGTCGTAGTTAGTCACGAACACTTGGTCATGAGTAATCTTCATGATGTATGTTCGTGCCTTTTGTATGGCAATAGGGAAATCGTAATTTGGGAGTGATCCCAGTTGCTGATGACGAATACTGATATGTCTGATTCCAAATGGAACCCAAAGCCATACCTCACCCACATGGTCATCCTCAACCTTTGTAATACCAGCAGAGCCAACATCAAAGGAGAATCCCTTTTGAGTAGTCTGCACACGGATAAGCGCACACTTATCTCCATTTTGATCTTCAACAGCATGCCTTCCATTGGCTGTTAAATCCTTCTCGTCAAGATAAAACTCTGTAACGGAGATGTCCTGAGCATAACTCCTAACCGAGATGAATAGGAGAAACAAGAGCGATAATATGTATTTATACTTTAGCCTATGCATATTAGTTGGTATGTTCTTTTCTTTGTCTCTTTTATGAGATTGCTGTGGGTTCTGGAATTCCTTATAAAGAGCAGACAAAAAGGGCGTAAACCCTTCTATGCCATGTCTTTCAAGTAGGCTACCGCCAAGTGGCCTTATCCGTAACAAGCAAGAATGAGTCCACGCCCTATGACGTGAACTTCTCGTTCTGCTTGTTCTTACGGATGAATGTTTGGCGGTATTCACTTGAAAAAGAACAAGAGCCGTGAAGCTCGATTTTTTATATGTATGAGTTTATTCTATTTTTTCTTTGTCTAATTTTGATTAATCACTGAGTAAATCACAGTACATCAAGCGCGTTGCGAGTGTACGCGGATTCTGTATTCTTGTTTTACGTTCCTCCTCGTTTTTTGGAGGTTTGATATACAAGTCTTCGTCAATCTCTCTGTTAAAAAGATAGCGAAAGCCATTCTTCTCGTAGAAATTTAATACCTTAGGCTTGTTCTTTGCGTCAACGATAGCCAGTCGGCAACCTGTTTTATTTTCTTCACTGAGGAACCACATTTTGATAAAGTCAAGTATCTCTGTACCGATTCCCTTGCCAGCAAAGGACTCGGATACAGCAAGACGACCTATCAGCACTCCAGGAAATCGGCTCAGCATCTTCTCCCTATTGGTGAGTTCCTTCCACATCGCATTCTTTTTGGAACTACCAAGATCCCAAATGCGAATGCTGTCGTTGGATAATGTGAAGCAGGCAACAATCTGCTTCTCATCCTCCTCTAAACGGAAACAATACGATTTGCCAATTTTGCGGCGAGCATAGGTTAATGCATCCTTACTGAAGAACTCATCCATATCTTCATCTTCTCCACATGTGAATGGAAGACACTCGGAAAGAACATCCTCAGACAAAACATCAAACGTACATTTCTGATCAATGAAACTCATTCCCTCTTATATCCTTGCTTTACGAAGTACGTTCTTCATCATGATATAACGTGCATCTTTAGTGATGTCCCGTTGAGGTCGAGCGTCAAACTCGCGATCAGTCTGCTCAATCGCTTCGCGGAAGCGAACGGCATCCTCACCATATAATGTTGGTATTGCTTTTATTGCTATTGCCATAGTTCAATTTGTTTATAGTTTACGTTACTCTATAGGAGTGCGCTTTATACACTTTTTTGCAAATGCAAAAATAATACTTTTCCATCAAATAAACAAACTTCTACTTTTATTTAACACCTTATTTAATAATATTTATCTAATTTTCTTCGATTTTGTACGTATTAACTGACAATTTTTACAGCGTATATATGCTCGTCACATACTTCCCGAGGCAATCTCACTTGTGCATTACATTTTCGCTGTTTTGTAATTTCTTCCATACATTTCGCCTTAAATAAAGTTAAAAACGTTAAATCTACACGATTTTACATTCTCAAAACATCCTCGATAGGACTTTTCTACCGTATTATACGCAACTCTCTGATTATCAATGTGTGCCACAAACCTATTATTAATGTATTCATTCTCATAGAGCCTTCAGACTATATTTGATGCCTTCCAGACTCTTACTTTACCTATGCATAACACCCCATATCGTTTATCTTTTCTGTTTGGTATTTGCATATTTGTCACAGGTAAACACACTTCAAAACTTTGATTATTTGGCAACATAGTCTTGTTTTTGAAGAAAATATTGTATATTTGCAGTCAACAATAGTCATTTTTCCTAACAGTGCAAATAGGTTGCATACTTGCAGTTTATCTTTGCACCGCAAAGCAATAGTTGTACACAGGCATGTGTGGAATTGTTGACGATAAGACACGAGTCTTTTATCCTAAAGTTTAATTATAAATCTACGACTATGAGCGTTTGTGTTACAATCAGAACCAAGAACATTCTGAAGCCGGATGTCTATCTTGATTATCTGACTGATCAGGGAATGGATATTGTGGTTACCTCTGAGGAATACCCGACTGTCAGATTCGGAATACATCAAGAAGCTCTGCGGGGCATTGAAGTAAATAAGGAGGAAAACGGGCTGGAAGTCCGCGTGTGTTCTTTTGCTTCCAAGGCAGACTATAAGCTGTTTGTCAAGACTGTAGACGCCTTGATGAAACTCACTGGCGACAAGGCATATCTTGAAGATGAAACAGAGGTGGAAATTACGGATGCTTTCTCCAGATTTGATGATGAATGGATTCAGAGTGAGCAGGATGCTGGACTTGCCGTATCCTGTGCTTTGATACGGACCTTTGGCCGTCATATAGTGATGAACGGACTTTTCTGTAATTTCTGTTTGGGCCCCAAACTTCTTGAAAGTTTCCCCATTCCTTTATTCGGTGAGGTAGACAAGAATTTGAAAGTAAAATTGTTCAAACATCTTTGTATGATACAGTGGTCATGTTCCCGCCTAAATGACACGAGCACCCACCTGGTATTGCCTGCACCTGATGCTGACCCGGAGAAGGGACTCACGATCTCGATGATAACCATACATGATGGAAAGGTGACCGACTTTGATTATGTTTCCTACGCAGACCTGTTGGGAATTATCGACATGGACGACCAGTCATTAAGTCCGGTGCTTGTGCCTTTCTGCGAGGCGTGGAAGATACTACCGGAGAATGTGTTTAGTTTCTTCGACGAGTTGCAGTTCATGCGAGAGGAAACGTTGACAGTGGACATGGTGCATGAAATGATGGATAAGGCGCGCCATCTACAGCCCGATGACTTACATTACGATCCCACTTATCCCGGAGAAGGTTTCGACGAGAAACAGAACACGGTCATATTGATGTGGAATCCTGACATCTCGAGTGTCAAGCTTGACGATCATCGTTACGGTGTAGAGCACATGCTGACAGAATACTTCAACTGGAGCGTATGGGATTATCAGCATGTCAAGTGCGGCGACCGATTCTTCCTTGTCAGAGTGGGGAAGGGGAACACGGGCATTGTGATGAGCGGCGTCTTTGACTCGCAGCCCTATGAAGGCACCGACTGGAGCGGTAGGGGAAGGCGCTTGTTCTACATAGACATGCTGCCCAATGCTATTATAGATCCTGAGAAGGCTCCCATATTGACAACCGCCGAGTTGCAAAAGGCCATTCCAGCTTTCGACTGGACGGGTGGAGCTTCGGGCAGACTGCTTGCCCAAGAGGATGCCAGGAAACTGGAATCGTTATGGCAGGAGTTCCTTGCAAAACATGCTGACGATTCAGACGGAATCACCATGAATGTCATACATACCCTTAGTTAGGTCACACCTTTAAGACAAGAGTAATGAAAAACTCCAGGCATACGGTACAAACGCCGGTGCCTGGAGTTTTTCTTGCGTGTAATTATGGGTTACGCTCCGCAGAAGAAGAGCACAATAAGCTGTGCGGTGAAGATGCGGAGGAACATACTCAATGGATAGACCGTGGAATAGCCGATGGCTGGAGCCTCTCGCGATGAAATGGAGTTGGCGTAGGCGAGGGCTGGTGGGTCAGTGCACGTACCGGCAATCATACCCATGAGCGTGTAGTAGTTGATGTGGTAGCGCAGACGGCCTAACACACCGACAATAAGGATGGGAATGACGGTGATGAGGAAACCGGTGTAGACATATTTAAGTCCGTCGCCCTGCACCACGGTGTCCCAGAAGTTGGCTCCTGCCTTGATGCCCACACTTGCCAGGAAGAGCACCAGTCCGATTTCGCGGAGCATCATGTTGGCAGAGGTGGTGGTGAAGGTGACCAGCTTCAGACGGTCGCCGTAGCGGCCGATGAGAATGGCGATGATGAGCGGACCACCGGCAATACCCAACTTGAGCGGAACGGGCATGCCGGGGATGGCGATGGGGATGCTACCGAAGATGATACCCACGATGATGCCCACGAAGATGGTGAACAGGTTGGGCGCATTGAGGCGGCGTTCAGAGTTGCCCATCATTTCAGCCACGCGGTCCACGTTGTCTTCCGTGCCGACTACGATGATGCGGTCGCCTATCTGGAAGCGGTGGTTGCGGCTGGCAAAGAGGTTCATGCCCTGTCGAGTGATGCGCGTAACGTTCACGCCGTAGACAGACGAGAAGTGCATGCTGCCGAGCACCTTGCCGTTCATCTCGGAGTTGGTCACCGTGATGCGCTTCGACACCATGGGCTTCTGCTGGTCGTCCTCGTTCCACTCCACGTCTATTTCCGGACCGATGAATGCCTTGACAGCCTCCACGTCGGCTTCGGTGCAGACGATGAGCAGTTCGTCGCCCATCTGGAAGGTGGTGTCGCGTGTGGGGATGACCACGTCGCCCTCATGGCGCAGGCGCGTGCAGACCACATCGCGGTTGAGGAACTCTGATATTTGCTTCAGTGTGCGGCCGGCTATGTAGGCATTGGCCACCTTGAGGTGGAGCTGGTGTGGATGGGCATGCGGATTCTCTCCCTCAGCCTGTTCCAATTCAGCATCGTCTTGCTTCAGGTCAATGCGGCAGATATACTTGATGGCGATAGTGGCACCGATGATGCCAAGCACACCGAGCGGATAGGCACAAGCATAACCCGCGGCTATCTGCGGCACATTCTCTTTGAACACCGAGTTGAGTGCCTCGCTGGCGGCACCCAAACCAGGTGTGTTGGTCACGGCACCATAGAGCGTGCCGACCATCATTGGCAGGTTATGGGGGTTAGTGGTGTCGAAGAAGAGGAAGTAGCAGCCGAACATCACGCCGATGTTCAACAGAATGAGCAGGGCAGACAGTCCGTTGAGCAGGATGCCTCCCTTCTTGAAACTCTCGAAGAAGCCCGGTCCCACCTGCATACCGATGCAGAAGATGAAGAGAATGAGGCCGAAGTCCTGGAGAAAGTTGAGAATATTGGTAGGGGCAGTGAAGCCGATGTGTCCGGCGATGATGCCGGCAAAAAGCACGAACGACACGCCCAGCGAAATACCTCCTATTTTCAACTTGCCGAGAAACACGCCCACGGCTATCACCACGGCAAAGAGTATGGAGATGTGGGCTACAGAATCGGTGTTGGTAAACAAATTAATGAGCCATTCCATGTTTAGCTTTTTTGTGTTTTAGTAAGGTTTTGTTGTTTGTTTTGTCTATAAAGTGATTTAAACGACTAAAGTGAAGTCCTTCAGACAGAGAGATTTTCCCATCGTCAGAACTTCACCTTAGTTGATGTTATATCACAATGTGTGAACTGTCACGTCTTATTCCTCCATAGCGGCAATGCCGGGAAGAACCTTGCCTTCGATGGCCTCGAGCAGTGCACCACCACCGGTAGAGATGTAAGACACCTTGTCGGCCAGACCGAACTTATTGATGCAAGCCACAGAGTCACCACCGCCGATAAGAGAGAAAGCTCCCTCGGCTGTAGCCTTCACGATAGCCTCAGCCACGGCCTTGGAACCACCTGCAAAGTTGTCGAACTCGAACACGCCGGCAGGACCGTTCCACAGGATAGTCTTGGCACCTTCGATAGCTGCGGCAAACGACTTGCGTGTCTCTGGACCAGCGTCCATGCCTTCCAACTCATCAGGAATGTTCATTACTGAGCAAACCTTGGTGTTGCAGTCGTTCTTGAAGTCGTCGCCTGCGATACAGTCTGTACCGAGCACGAGGTTCACGCCGTTTTCCTTGGCCTTCTTCATCACGTCGAGAGCCACATCAAGCTTGTCGTCCTCGCAGATGCTCTTGCCGATCTTTCCGCCCTGAGCCTTGGCGAAGGTGTAGGTCATACCTCCACAGAGGATGAGGTTGTCCACCTTGCCGAGCAGGTTTTCAATGATGCCAATCTTGGTAGACACCTTGGAACCACCCATGATAGCGGTGAATGGGCGCTTGATGTTGCCCAACACTGCGTCTACGGCGTTCACTTCCTTCTCCATCAGATAGCCGAGCATGCGGTGGTCTTTGTCGAAGAACTGGTCGATAACTGCAGTAGAAGCGTGCTTGCGGTGAGCTGTACCGAAAGCGTCCATCACATAGCAGTCAGCGTATGAAGCGAGTTTCTTGGCGAATTCCTTCTGCTTGCCCTTCATCTCTTCCTTGGCAGCAGCGTATGCGGGATCTTCCTTGTCAATGCCTACGGGCTTGCCTTCTTCCTCAGGATAGAAGCGGAGGTTCTCGAGCAGCAGGGCTTCGCCTGGCTTGAGAGCGGCAGCTTCCTTGTCGGCGTTGGCGCAATCGGGAGCGAACTTCACCTCTACACCGAGGTTGTCAGAAACATTCTTCACGATTTGGCTCAAGGAAAGTTTTGGGTTCACTTTGCCTTTTGGCTTGCCCATGTGGCTCATCATGATGACAGCACCACCGTCGTTCAGGATTTTCTTCAGAGTAGGAAGAGCGCCCTTGATACGGGTTTCGTCTGTTACGTTACCATTCTCGTCCAATGGAACATTGAAGTCCACGCGAACAATTGCCTTCTTGCCGGCAAAGTTGAATTGATCAATTTTCATAATTGCTAATATTTAATTAGAATGTTATATTCTCTTACAAGTGCCTTGCAAAGGTAAGGCTTTTAGTTGTAAAAAGAGAAAATAAATTACCTCTTTTTTATATTTTTCGTCTTCTATCTACCTGTTTGTCATATTGAGTTGGCAAAAAGTAGTGATTTATTCATGCACGAACTTCAGGCAGCACCAGTCGCCATTGGTTTTGCGGAGCGTTTCCTTGAGACCAAGCGCACTGGCTCTTTCCACGAGCAGCGGTGCGTCCGACGAATAGAATCCGCTCAGGATGAGGGTAGAGTTCTTGTGGGTCATGTCGATGAAATGGGGCATATCGTTGATGAGGATGCTACGGTTGATGTTGGCGAGCACCACGTCGAAGAGTCCGCTCACATGCGACAGCACGCTGGCATCGCCCTCAAGTGCCTCAATGATGTCGGCCACGCCGTTGAGCTGCGCGTTGTGCCGGGTGTTGTTGACGCTCCATTCGTCTATGTCGTAGGCGGTGACATGCTTGGCGCCGCACTTGGCTGCCACGATGCCGAGAATGCCCGTGCCACATCCGCAGTCGAGCACACTCTTCCCCTCCAGGTCCATGTCGAGCAGCGTCTGCACGATCATTCGGGTGGTCTCGTGGGTGCCTGTGCCGAAGGCGAGCTTGGCCTCTATGCCCACGCAGAGTTCGTCGGGGTTGTTGAGTTGCGGGGCTTCCGAGTTCTTGGCGTCATAGATGATGCATCTGTCGCCGATGGTGATGGGCTCGAAGCCCGTCTGTTCCCATTCCTCGTTCCAGTCCTTGTCTTCGGCTTCTTCCACCTTATATTCTATGCGTGTGCCCTCAATGGGGAACCACTTGATGCTCTCGTCGAGCGCATCCTTATCAAAGAGCGATGTCTGCACATAGCCGGTCAATCCCTCGGGCTTGTCCTCGAACGACTCGAATCCGGCTCCAGCCGCCACGTCGGCCAGCAGATCCCTGCACGTCTGAAGGTCTGATCCCTGTGGAGGCATTATCCTAAAATCAACTAAATAATACTTCATTGTTTGTTAAATTTGAGTGCAAATTTATAAAAAATAGGGAAAAACCTATCATGGTTTAGGGTTTTTCCTTACATTTGCAGCCAAATAGGGGCTAATTTTGCCCATGCTTACAGGAAAATGCAGGCACAAGTAAAGAAACAAAGTAAAAAAGAAAGGATAATTCACATGAAAAGATTCTTCTTGCTTTCAGTCCTTGCAGGCGCACTGCCCTTCACGGCAGCCGCTCAGGACGATGACCTCTACTTCACACCGAAGAAGGGGGCAGACACAGAATACAAGGTTCCGTTCAAGTCGCAGGTGGAAAGTCCTGCCTACTATAGCGGCAGCAACCGCGACGTGGATGAGTATAACCGTCGCGGCAAACTCAAGAGCTACTATCAGAAGGTGGGCACCGACTCATTGGGCAACGACATCATAGAGTTTCGTTCCGGCGACGGGCGCTATGCCTCGCTTGGCGACTCGGCAGTAGTCTATCAGGGTTCTGCCACCTACTATGACGACGATGACGACTATGCTTACACACGCCGCATGGGCATGTATGACGACTACTACGGCTGGTACAATCCTTATTTCTATGGCTATTGGGGCGGTCCCTACTGGGCCGGACGCTATGGCTGGTACGACCCTTGGTTCGACGGTTGGTATGATCCGTGGTATTACAGCAGCTGGTATGGCTGGGGCTATCCTTACTATCGCCACTATGGTTGGTGGGGGTCGCCTGCCTACGGATGGGGCGGTCCGCGCTATTACAGTTATAACGGGGTGACCGGCACACGCAATCATGGCCCAGGCAGTTTCGGCACCGGTCGCGCTACGGGCAGCAACTTCGGCGGTTATCGTGGCAACAGCGGCACGCGGAGTTACGACTCTCAGCGTAACAGACAAAGCTACAGCAACTTCGGCGGCCAGCGCAGAAGCAACACTTACAACAACACGCGCAGCTATTCCGACAGCAACTTCGGCCGTTCCAACAGCAGTAACTTCGGCGGTCAGCGAAGCGGCTCGTTCGGTGGCGGAGGCGGAAGCTTCGGCGGCGGATCGTTTGGCGGCGGTTCTCGTGGCGGAGGATTCTCCGGCGGCGGTGGCGGC
>ULUS01000407.1_pt1 | contig 20177 bp, 19 predicted proteins | sample 1958761 | NCBI WGS metagenome assembly ULUS01 (sample SAMEA4835767, study PRJEB28245) | human gut metagenome | biome: gut microbiome; material: fecal sample | place: Denmark | collected 2008
GTCTGCCCGTCTGAAATGGTAGCCACCGCCAATCCAGAGCGCATTTCCCAGCAGGATGTCGGCACCCAGCACCAGGTGGTTCACAAAGCGGTAGTTCCAGTGGTTCAGGTCTACCAGTGTGGCATGGAGCCTGAACGGTGCGGCGGCAAACTGCTTGCTGAAGCCCACCTGCAAGTCGAGTGGCATCTTCTCAAACTCCTCGTCGTAAGCCTTGATTTGTCCGCCCAGGTTGCGTGCCACGGCAGAGAGGCTCAGTTCATGCTCCGGGTCGTAGTAGTTCACGCCCAGGTCCACACCCACAGCCCACGAGTTGTAGTCGCCGATGTTGGAGTTGATGATTCGGGCAGTGATGCCGCCCACAACTTTCGCTCCGAGCTGGTAGGACAAGTGGCCGGAAATGGCAATGTCCTTGGCGGAGAACTGTCCCGTCTCTATGTTGTCGTCCGTAGTCTCGCGCATCTTCCCGTAGTCCATGTATTGTGCGCTGGCACCCCACGAGAGCTTCTCTGTGGCTACACGCGAGAATGATGCCCCCAGCATGTTGGCGCCCTTCATGTAGTTCATGAAGTTGAAGCCAATGCTCTTGTCGCTGACCGAAGAGAGCAGGGCAGGGTTGGCCAGGACGAGCGAAGGGTCGTCTTCCACTACCGTCACGTTCTCGCCGCCCAAAGCAGCAATACGTGCACTGGCGGGCAGTCTCAGAAAGTTGTATGCCGTCTGGCTTTCCTGCGCATGGAGCACTGGGGCCCATAGGGCAAGGAAGAGTGCAAAAACACTTTTTTTCATCGCTTGTTCCTAATTTTATCCGCAAAGATACTCATTTTTCAAATATCTTCATTAATTTTGTTGCTTGAATCCGTGTGAGTTCCACGTCACAACATGTATATAAACGCATGATTCGCCGGAATATTTCCAATGCCGGGATATTTTTGACGTGACCACTCAACGGAACACAAGAAAGAACTGAATAATGGAAATCAAGAAATCGCCTCTGGCAGACTTGGAGAAATACAGGCTTACAGCTTGGCTCACCGGACTGGTCGTCGTGCTCTCCGTGGCGTTCGTCGCACTTGAGTATACCTCAGGTTCCGGGCAGGAAGACGACATGAGCGACCAACTGGACGACCTGGCACAGGACTTTGAAAGCATTCCCGCCCTCGAACAGAAAGACATGGTGGCGGCTGCTCCTGCCCAGACTTCCAAGGCCATGACCGAGAAAATCAATACCGTGAAGCACACGGACTTGGTGGACAAACTCAACGAAGACAAGTTGAATGCCGACGCCAACATCAGTGGCGAAGGCGTGTCGGCAAGCGGACTTGACAATGCTGACGCCTCCAAGACGACCGACGACACACAGGCTCTCTCGCCATTGCCGGTGAAAGACCCCAACAACCCGCTCAACTTCCGGGTGGTGGAAGAACTGCCCGACTTTCCCGGTGGCATGGTGGAATTCATGAAGTGGCTCCGCAAGAACCTGCGCTATCCACCCATGGCACGGCAGCAGAAGATAGAAGGCAAGGTGGTGGTGTCGTTTATCATCGGCAAGGACGGAACGCCCGCAGCAGCCAAGATTGTCACCTCCGTAGACCCGTTGCTCGACCGTGAGGCACTCCGGGTGGTGCGCATGCTCCCCAAATGGAAACCCGGAACACAAAAAGGCAAGCCTTGCCAAACCATGGTTTGCATACCCATTGTATTCAAGTTATAAAATCAAAATAATTATGTTTACAGCCCAAGAAATCCTCGACGAGGTCAACTCGTTTATCGACCGACTGCCGTATGACCGCAAGCCCGAGAGTCTGTATGCACCTATCCGCTACGTGCTCTCTATGGGCGGCAAGCGCATACGGCCCACGTTGATGCTTCTGGCCTACAATCTCTACAAGGACGATCCTGCCAGTATCCTCATGCCGGCTTGCGCCCTGGAAACCTATCACAACTTTACACTCCTGCACGACGACCTGATGGACCGTGCCGACATGCGCAGGGGAAAGCCTACAGCCCACAAGAAGTGGGGCGACAATGCAGCCGTGCTTTCGGGCGACGCCATGCTCGTGCAGGCTTATGAGCGCATGGTGCATGTGCCCGACGACAAGATACGTCCCGTGATGGAACTCTTCAACAACACTTCGCTCGAAATATGTGAGGGACAGCAACTCGACATGGAGTTTGAAACCCGGACCGACGTGACGGAAGATGAATACATCGAGATGATACGCCTCAAGACCAGTGTGCTCCTGGCATGTGCCCTCAAGATGGGTGCCGTGCTGGCAGACGCTCCCGGTGCCGATGCCGACAACCTCTATCATTTCGGCGAGAAGATAGGACTTGCCTTCCAACTGCAGGACGACTACCTCGATGTCTACGGTGACCCGGCAGTGTTCGGAAAGGCTATCGGAGGCGACATTATTTCCAACAAGAAAACCTATATGCTCATCAATGCCTGGAACATGGCAGACCACGACCAGCGCACGGAACTCGAGCACTGGATAACTGCAGACAAGTTTGATGCGCAGGAAAAGATTGCCGCCGTGACGAGATTATATAATGAAATAGGTGTAAACCGCTTGGCGGAGAACAAGATTACGGAGTATTTCGAGGAAAGCAGGAAGTATCTGGCTGCCATCTCCGTGGAACCCGAACGCAAGAGGGTACTCACGGCATATACCGATGCCATGATGAAACGCAAGAAATAACTATCACGAAATGCCCTACAGAAGACTACCGAAGACTGACACCGCACGGCTCAAGACACTCAAGACGCTACTTGGCAACGACAGCATCTATACAGCCCGCGAGCGATTCCTGGACTGGAAGGTGCTCAACAGTGCCCAGCCTCTGTATGACCGCCTGCTCACTGCTGCCGAACAGTATCGCATGTGCTTCAACGCGCAGGTGCGCAACTCCGACAAGATAGACAAGTTGCAGCGCCGAGCCACCATGTATGTGAGTCATTTCCTTCAGGTGCTCTTCATGACCATAGAGCGAGGCGAAATCAAGCGCCCGCTGCTCAGTCTTTACGGACTGGACGAAGCCGCAACCGCATTGCCTGCCATCAACACCATGGAAGGACTGGGCAGATGGGCTGAGAAAACCATCGAGGGCGAGAAGCAACGCATTGCCCGGGGCGGTCGTCCTATCTACAATCCTACCATAGGAATGGTGGCTACCCACTACGACATCTTTCGTGAGGCCTACCAGGCACAGCGCCTACTCCAGGAGCGCACACAGCGTGCACAGGATGAACTGAAGGCCATACGCCCTGAGGTGGATGCCGTCATCCTGGAACTGTGGAACCAGATTGAGGCGCATTATGCCGACTTACCGGCGGAAGAGCGGTTCAAGGCGGCTACAAGGCTGGGTGTGGTGTACTACAACCGGCGCAACGAACACTTTAATTTCAAAGACGATGATTGATACCCATACACACATGGACGGCACGGAATTTGACGAAGACCGTGACCAGGCCGTGGAAAGAGCCCGCCAGGCAGGCGTGAGCCGCTTGTTCCTGCCTGCCATCAACCTGGCTTCGATAGATACCGTGCTTGCCATGGTGCGCCGTTATCCCGGCTTTGCCTATCCGATGATAGGACTTCATCCCGAGGAGGTGAATGGCGACTGGCGTGAGACGCTGGCAAAGATGCATGCCCGGCTCACAGCCCAACAGGATGTGCCTGCGGAGGAGCGGTTCATCGCAATAGGTGAAGTGGGACTGGACTATTATTGGAGCAGAGAGTTCGAGAAAGAACAGCTTGCTGCTTTCGAGAAACAAGTGGAGTGGTCGGTGGAAACCCGCCTGCCGTTGATGATTCATTGCCGCAAGGCACAGAACGAGATGGTGAAGATTCTCCGTGGCTATCGTGACGAACTTCCCGGAGGCGTGTTCCATTGCTTCACGGGCAACCTTCACGAGGCGGAAGAACTCCTCGAGTTTCCACGGTTTGCCCTCGGCATAGGCGGTGTGCTCACGTTCAAGAAGAGCCATCTGCCCGAGGTGCTGCCCCATGTGCCTCTCGACAGGGTGGTGCTCGAAACCGATTCTCCCTACATGGCTCCCGTTCCCAACCGTGGCAAGCGCAACGAGAGTGCCTACGTGGCGCTGGTCATGGAGCGTATGGCAGAGTGCTACGGGGTGACTCCCGCTGAGGTGGAAAGACAGACCGACGCCAATGCTGAACGCTTGTTCCCGCTGGCATTCACTTAAAGAATCCTAAAAAACGTGTGTTCCGGCAAGGAGTGTTCGTTTATTTGAAATAAAAAGGATAATTTTGCACCGCATTTCGACAATGCAGCAATCAGCCTCAAGGAAAGATGCTCGAGTGGCTGAAGAGGCACGCCTGGAAAGCGTGTATACGTCTAAAGCGTATCGGGGGTTCGAATCCCCCTCTTTCCGCAGATTTTTTCATACGAAAAGGATTCATGCCACGATGGCTTGGATCCTTTTTTAGCTTTTCAGCCCTTGTGCTTTTTCCCCGTCAGTCTTCTTTTATAAGGTTCATTCCCAATGTGGGGCAGCCACTGTTGCAGCCCTGTGTCGGAATGGATGCCCATATCTTCCGAAGCGGATGACATCGTGTAACAACCCTGTTGCAGCTCGTTAGTGGCAGACTAACGAGGTGTTAGTGGCAGACTTCCGCTTGGGGTCCACGACTTGGCATCCATTGCCACGGCCGTGGGCAACGATTGCCCAAACGGCGGAACCGATTTTGGGCAATCTGTTGTCATTCTTCTCCTGACGTATCTGTGTGATACCATGTCCAGGCTGTAGCTTTCGCGAGTCCCTGAAAAACAGCATCACGCACATTGGCTGTAATGTTTCTGCCAACGTGCGTGATGCCACTGTATGCTAATGAAAAGGAGTTTTCCTACTTGCTTGTTTCCAGTCCGCTGCGCTTGGTGCGCCGGTAGCTGCGGTAGTCGTCGAGCGGAATCTCGATGTCGGGTTCGGTGAGCGAGCCTTCGCGGGGCAACCGGAACTTCATGTATTTGATGTTCAGTCCCCTGTCTATCCATTGGCTCTCGTAGTAAGTCTGTATGCCGAGAATCTTGCTGGTGTCGGGGTCGATGCCTTCCGTGTGGTAGAGGTCTTCCGTGCGGAAGAGCAGCGGCAGATGGTTGCCTTCTACCATATAGGTGGTGTAGGTGAAGAGGAAGTTGGAGTCGGTCTTCAGGTGAATCAGTCCTCCGTCTACCAGGAAGCGGCGGTAGCGTTGCATGAAATAAGTACTGGTGAGTCGCTTGCGTGGGTTCTTCATCTGCGGGTCGCTGAAGGTAAGCCATATCTCCTGCACTTCATCCTCGGCGAAGAAGCGGTCTATGATTTCGATGTTGGTGCGGAGAAATGCCACGTTGGGCAGATTCTCCTCCTGTGCCTGCTTGGCTCCTGTGTGCATGCGGGCGCCCTTGATGTCGACGCCGATGAAGTTTACTTCGGGGAAAAGCTTGGCCAGTCCTACCGTATATTCACCTTTGCCGCAGCCCAACTCCAGGACGATGGGGTTGGAATTGTGGAAATACTGCTCACGCCATTTGCCTTTCATCTCAAACGGCACGTTGTCGATGACCGAGAACGGATACTGGAAGACATTGCTGAAGGTCTCCATCTCGGCGAATTTCTGTAGTTTACCTTTGCTCATATATTGTTTTTGGCTGCAAATTTAGGCATTATTCTCCATTTGGGCAAACCGAGGGCCTACTTATTGTTGATGTTCCAGCGCAGTCCCAGTTGCAGGTTGAAGTTCCAGGGATGCTCCTTGTAGTAGTTCTCGAGCGAGGAGTGGTTGTTGAAGTAATACTTCACGCCGGGTTCCACGTAGACGCCCAGTTGGGGCAGAAAGTCATATTGCACGCCCACGGAAGCGTCTGCCGACCATTGTGTGCGGTCTTTCTTGATGTCGTTGTCGATGCCTTCTGTCTCCATGCTTGCCTTGATGTTCTTGTCCATCTCGCCTCCGGCTGCCACATAGGCTGCCAGTCCGCCCCATTTCAGTAGCCTGTATTCAGCTTTCAGCGGGATGCCGATGTAGTGGAGAATCTGCTTGTCGACCATGCTGATGCCGGCAGACTGGTGGGTGAAGTCGGAGCGCTGGCGTGTGTAGACCAATCCTGTGGAAACAGCCCACCGTGAGGTGAGGTGGTATTTGGCGGTCATGCCTATGCTGACGGGCATTTTGTGCTCCGTCTTTTCCTTGGCGTCTTCCATGTAGCGGGGCATGACACCTGAGAGAAGAAGTCCGTCGACAGGAATGAAAGGCATTTCGTTGCTCGACATGACTGCCAGCACTGGCTGTGAACTGATGTCGCCCGATGCGTTGCCCATCATCATGTTGGCCGCGTAGAGGGCTGCGCTCCACCCTGTGCCCTTGTGCTTGCTGGAGGTGGCTGTGCGTGTGAACTTGGGCTCACGATGAGTGACCGGACGCTGTGCGGCTGCTTGGCGTGCGGGTTGAGGCCTTTGGCTTGCCGTGGCGGTATCGGACAGAGCTGTGACCGCAACCGGCTGGTCGGTGGATGCCAAGGCCACGATGTCCGTTTCCGCAGCCTCCAAGGGCGCATGGTCAGCCTTCCCGTTGTCGGTGCCATGCGCTTGTGCAGCCATGCGCTGTTGTGGCGAAAGGGCTGCCACAAGCGAGGCTCCTCTCTGTGACGGAGTTGCAGGGACATCCTGTTCGGATGTTCCAGTCGGTTCATGGCTCCCCTGTTGCCTTTCCTGCGCCACCCTTATGTCGGCAGGCAGGGTGCTCACGGGATTGAAGAACACGAGTCCTGCACCAGCCAGCAGCAGTATGCACGCAGCCGCTGCCACCCATCTGAAGAGTGGCACGGTGTGCTTGGCGGCAGGCTTGGCAGCCGACTTGTCGAGCTTGCGCTCGATGTCTGCCCATAAGCCGTCGGGCACCGGCGACTGATGTTCTTCCAACTTATCCCTTAGCAGGTCTGTCCAGTTATCATTGTTCATGTCATTGTTTGTTTAAATATTCGTTGATCATCTTGGCCAGCAGCCGCTTGGCGCGTAGAAATTGCGAGGCGGAAGTGCTCTCCTTGATGCCCAGGAGCTGGGCAATCTCCTTGTGCTTTTTCCCCTCAAACACGTAGAGGTTTACAATCATGCGGTAGCCCGAAGGCAAGTGGGCCACCATGTCCATCAACACCTTGGGCGGCACCTGCTCCACGTCGGGGTCTTCATCGGGTGTGTCGGGCATGTCGTCTGTAAATGTGAACTTCTGGTTCTGCCGCACGAAGTTGAGCGATTCGTTGGCCACAATCCGCAATATCCATGCCCTGAGCGACCCCTCGCCACGATAGTCGAAGGAATCTATGCGGGTGAATACCTTCACGAAACTGTCCTGCAAAAGGTCGTGTGCGGCATCGCTGTCGGACACATAGCGCCTGACCACCGATGCCGCATAGCCCGCATACCGCTCATACAACTGGTGCATGGCTTGGCGGTTGCCTTCTTTCACCTCCTGCTGGAGTTTCTCTTCAGATTCCAATATCTATATTGCTTTTGTGCTTATTTCTTGGTTGTATAGGTGAGCGTGAGGTTGCTCACGGTGTTTTCCTCCTCGTTTCCCTCCTGGTCCAGCAGTTCGTAACCGGTGAGCCGGAGGGTAATCAGAAAGTTGTCCGACAGGAGGGAGTAGGTGGCTTGGTTGCCCGACTGGACCCCTGCGTAGGCAGGAAGCGTGATGAACTTGAGCCGGAGCAACTTTCCCTCTCCGTTTATCCGGAGCTGTGCTTGCCACACATTGTCGCGTATGGCATAGTAGGCCGCCTTGTCCGATGATCCGCTCAGCGCGAATTCCATGCCGTAAGTGCCGGGCTGTATCTCCACCTCCTTGTCGGGAAACAGTGCTTGGACAAGACTTTGCATGGGGAAATCTGGAAACGTGAACTGCATGGCCGACACCTTCATGGAGCCTTCCGTGCTGTGTCCGCCTATGTTCCACGTGCCCTGGTAGGCCACTTCCCCACGGCCGGAATCGAAGTAACGTCCTGTCTCGTCGTCCGAATCGCTGCAGGCAGAGAAGGTGAGCGTGCAGAGCGTGATGAGGAGATAAGAAAATAGTCTATGCATGATGAATCCTTGTCTTTGTTCAATGCTAAAACAGAGTGGAAGCAAAAAACTTGCACGAAGATACGAAGAATATCGAATAAAACACGTATTTTTGTGAACAAATAACCTGCAAAAGCAAAATAATGACAACACCAAGAGAGAAAAGAAACGAAAAACTGGCGCACAAGTTGATTGCCAATCTTGAACGCCGACACTTTGAGGCATACTACTGCAACACTTCGGCAGAGGCGGTGGAACTGGTCACTAGCCTTGTACCCGAAGGCAGCACCGTGACATGGGGCGGTTCGGCAAGCATCCGCGACACGGGCATCACGGACGCACTGAAACGCGGGCCCTACACAGTCTACGACCGCGACGGCATTACCGACGTGCACGAGAAAGAGGCTGTCTATCGCAAGGCTTTCGGCTGCGACTACTATCTGAGCAGTGTCAACGCCATGAGCGAGGACGGCGTGATGGTCAACATCGACGGCAACGGCAACCGGGTGGCTGCCATCACCTGGGGCCCCCGTCGGGTCATCCTCGTGGTGGGGCTGAACAAGGTGTGCCAGGACGTGCCTTCGGCATTGGCACGTGCCCGTTCCACGGCAGCTCCCGTCAATGCGGCACGCTTTGACATCAATACTCCCTGTCAGGCAGACGGCATCTGCCACAACTGCCATTCGCCCGAAAGCATCTGCAACTACATCCATTTCCTCCGCAATTCGCATCCCGCCAAGCGTCACATCGTCATACTTGTGGGCGAAGATTTGGGCTATTGATGGGGCTAAATGAGGAAAAATGACTAACTTTGCAAACTGATAAAAACAAAGAAACAAGAATCAATGATAGTTTGTATTGCCGAGAAACCGAGCGTGGCAAAGGACATAGCACGCATTATCGGAGCCAACAGTTCACACAACGGGTATATGGAGGGCAACGGGTATCAGGTGACCTGGACTTTCGGCCACCTCTGTACCCTGAAGGAACCTGACGACTACACCCCTATGTGGAAGCGCTGGAGTCTGGCTGCACTGCCCATGATCCCACCACGTTTCGGCATCAAACTCATTGAGGACGAAGGCATCAAGAAGCAATTCTCCGTCATCGAGAAGCTCATGCAGCATGCCGACAGCATCATCAACTGCGGTGACGCCGGACAAGAGGGAGAACTCATACAGCGCTGGGTGATGCAGAAGGCGCAAGCCAAGTGCCCGGTGAAGCGGCTCTGGATATCCTCCATGACGGACGAAGCCATCAAGGAGGGCTTTCAGAACCTGAAAGACCAGGCCGAATACCAGCCTCTCTATTTGGCTGGCATGAGCCGTGCCATTGGCGACTGGATACTGGGCATGAATGCCACCCGACTCTATACGTTGAAGTACGGACAGAACAAACAGGTGCTCAGCATAGGGCGTGTGCAGACACCCACGCTCGCCCTCATTGTGAACAGACAGAAGGAAATAGACAATTTCAAGCCGGAACCCTATTGGGTTCTGTCCACTATATACCGCGATACGCTTTTCACCGCCACCAAGGGCAAGTTCACGTCCAAGGAGGAAGGCGAGCAGTCGTTTGCAGCCATAGAGGGGAAGCCCTTTACGGTGACCAGCGTGACGAAGAAAAAAGGCACCGAGGCACCGCCTCATCTGTTCGACTTGACGTCGCTCCAAGTGGAGTGCAACAAGAAGTTCAGCTACTCTGCCGAGATGACACTCAACCTGATACAGGGACTTTACGAGAAGAAACTGACCACTTATCCCCGTGTAGACACCCAGTTTCTCAGCGACGACATCTATCCCAAGTGTCCCAATACGCTCCGCGGACTCCGTGGGTATGAAGCACTTACCCAGCCTCTGCTGGCTAAGCCCCTGCCCAAGAGCAAGAAGGTGTTCGACACTTCAAAGGTGACCGACCACCATGCCATCATCCCCACAGGTGTGCCCGCCATGAATCTGTCCGACATGGAACGCAATGTCTACGACTTGATTGCCAAGCGCTTTATTGCCGTGTTCTACCCCGACTGCAAGTTTTCCACTACCACCGTGTTGGGCAAAGTGGAAGACGTGGAGTTCAAGGTGACGGGCAAGGAGATACTCAGTCCGGGCTGGCGCGTGGTCTACGGCAAGGAAGACACCGTACAGGCCGACGACGACAAGAAGACGGACGACGAGCGCACCCTGCCCACTTTCACCCAGGGCGAAACGGGAAGCCACCAGCCTACACTCACCGAGAAATACACCACACCTCCCAAATATTATACCGAAGCCACATTGCTCCGTGCCATGGAGACAGCGGGCAAATTCGTTGACAACGACGAACTCCGTGCCGCACTCAAGGAGAACGGCATCGGGCGTCCGTCGTCGCGTGCCGGCATCATAGAGACGCTGTTCAAGCGCCACTACATCCGCCGCGAACGCAAGAACCTGCTCGCCACCCCTACAGGCATTGAACTCATAGACACCATTCACGAGGAGCTGCTCAAGAGTTGCGAACTGACGGGTATCTGGGAGAAGAAACTGCGCGACATAGAGCACAGGAAATATGAAGCGGGTGAGTTCATCAATGGCCTGAAAGAACAAATCAACGAGATCGTGAACGACGTGTTGCGCGACAATTCCAACCGACACGTGGCCATCACCACCGACGAAGACCTGAAGAAGAAGACACCGCGCAAGCGGAACACTGCGCCCAAGGCGACCACCGTCAAGAAGGCTGCTGCCCAACCGAAGGCCACGCCCAAGCCTGTTTCTGCCACACTGTCAGCCCAGGAAGACCTGGCGGGCAAACCCTGTCCCGTGTGCGGCAAGGGCGTTATCATCAAGGGCAAGACCGCCTATGGCTGTTCGCGATGGAAGGAAGGATGCAACTTCCGCAAACCGTTCGGGGCATAGCGTGCACCATGCCGCCGCTTGCGGATGGCGTTGGGAGCCTTCGCCCGATACACTTTCCCCTCATTTCTGTAAAAACAAAGACACATGTCCAGGACATCCATTCTACTTTTGCTGGCAGGCATCGTGCTGCTCACGGCTTGCGGGGCAGACAAGAACCTCAAGAAGGGCGAGAAGTTTCTCGCCTTGGGAGAGTATTATGACGCTGCCGGAGAGTTCAAGCAAGCCTATGCCAAGACACCTGCCAAGGAACGCGACAAGCGCGGACAGATTGCCTCACGGATGGCCTATGCCTACGCACGCATCAACTCGTCGCAACGTTCCATAGCCGCTTTCCGCAACCAGATACGCTACAAGCAAGACAGCATCGGCACTCATCTCGCCTTTGCCCGCCAGTTGCTTCGCAATGGCGACTACAAGGAAGCCGCCAAGGAGTTCCAGCTGGTGCTCGACTCCATGCCCGACAATGTGCTGGCACGCAACGGACTCCAGTCGGCACGGATGGCCCCTCAATGGAAAAAGGAGGGGTCGCGCTATACGGTGAAACGTATGGACGTGTTCAATTCACGCCGGGCAGACTATTCGCCTGTGCTCTTCGGCGACCAGTATGACCAGCTTTATTTCACTTCCACCCGCAACGAGTCGTCGGGCGACGAACTGAGCGGCATCACGGGCGCTAAGGCTGGCGATATCTTCGTGTCGCAGAAAGACGACAAGGGGAAATGGAGCAAGCCCGAAGCGGTGGCCGGTGGACTGAACACGGACTACGACGAGGGAGCCTGTTGTTTCTCGCCCGACCAGCGTGAGATGTATCTCACCCAGTGTGTCACCGACCCTTCCTATCCACGCTATGCCTCGATTGTCACTTCCAGCCGGAGTGATGCTGCCTGGGGCAAGACGCAAAAGGTGGAGCTTTCCCGCGACACGCTTTCCAGCTATGCGCATCCTGCCATTTCGCCCGACGGGCAGTGGCTCTACTTCGTGTCCGACATGCCTGGAGGCAAGGGCGGACTCGACATCTGGCGCGTGCGCCTGACAAGTGCCGGTCTCGGCGGCGTGGAGAACGTGGGCGAACCCATCAACACACCGGGCAACGAGGAGTTCCCGACTTTCCGTCCCAATGGCGACCTCTATTTCTCGTCCGACGGGCATCCCGGCATGGGCGGGCTCGACATCTACATAGCCAAGGTGGGCAAAGACCGGAAGTGGCATCTCGAACATCCGGGCTATCCGCTCAACTCACAGGGCGACGACTTCGGCATGACTTTCGAGGGCGCTCTCAACCGGGGATTCTTCTCTTCCAACCGGGGCGACGGCAGAGGTTGGGACCATATCTACAGTTTTGACAATCCCGAAATCGTACAGACCGTGAAGGGATGGGTGTATGAGCAGGAGGGCTACGAACTTCCTGCCGCACAGGTATACATGGTAGGCAACGACGGCACCAACCTGAAACTCAGCGTGAAGGGCGACGGTTCGTTCACACAGGTCATACAGCCCAATGTGGACTACATCATGCTGGCCACCTGCAAAGGTTATCTCAACCATAAGGAGGAACTCAAGGTGCCTGTGGTTACCGAGTCGAAAGAATACACTCTCCAGTTCCCGCTCGCATCCATCTCGGTGCCGGTGATGATTGACAATATCTTCTACGACTTCGACAAGGCTACGCTAAGGCCCGACTCGGAGAAGGCTCTCGATGAACTGGTGAAACTGCTCAACGAGAACCCCAATGTGACTATCGAACTGAGTGCCCACTGCGACTATAGAGGCAATGCAGACTACAACAAGGCTCTCTCACAGCGCCGGGCAGAAGCCGTGGTGGACTATCTCACACGAAAGGGCATCGCCAAAGACCGGCTCACGCCCATGGGCTATGGCAAGGAGAAGCCCAAGAAGATAAGGAAAAAGCTGACCGAGACCTACACCTGGCTTAAAGAAGGTGATGAGTTGACCGAAGAGTTTATCAAGAAGCAAACCAAAGAACATCAGGAAATATGCAACCAGCTGAACCGCCGTACCGAGTTCATCGTGCTCCGCACCACCTATGGCATGTTTGATGCCGACGGCAAGCTGAAGCGGCAGCCGGCTCCGAAGAAGAAGAACGACAGCAAGGGAGCCGACGACTTTGAAGTTTCCTTTGAATAATACCTATTATGAACATTCCTTTAAGTCCCGTATTCATTGAACATACGCGCTCATTGATGGGCGAGGAGCGCTTCGGCCGATTCCTCAAGGCCTTCGACGAGGAACCGCCTGTGAGCATCCGTGTGAACCCGTTCAAGCATGCCGTGGCAACAGAGGGCGACCCTGTGCCGTGGTGTCCCGGTGGTTGCTATCTGTCCTCCCGTCCGTCCTTTACCTTCGACCCGCTGTTTCATGCCGGTGCCTACTATGTGCAGGAGGCGGGCAGCATGTTCATCGACCGGGTGCTCCGGCAATATGTGCACCGTCCGGTGACCATGCTCGACCTTTGTGCTGCACCCGGAGGCAAGTCTACGGCGGCACGTACGGCTCTGCCCAAGGGCAGCTTGCTCTTCAGCAACGAGCCTATGCGCCAGCGTGCCAACGTGCTGGCGGAGAACATGCAGAAGTGGGGACACCCCGATGTGGTGGTGACCAACAACTATCCGAAGGACTACCGGCAGTCGGGCCTGCGCTTCGACGTTATTCTTGCCGACGTGCCCTGTTCGGGAGAGGGCATGTTCCGCAAGGACGAGGGAGCTGTGGGCGAATGGAGCACACAGAACGTGGAGCATTGCCGCAGGCTGCAACGCGAAATCGTGGAAGACATCTGGCCTTGTCTTAATCCCGGCGGCTTGCTCATCTATTCCACGTGCACCTTCAACAGCCAGGAGGACGAGGAGAACGTGAGTTGGATACAAAGTCAGACGGGAGCTGAAATGCTTGCTGTCGACACGTGTCCCGAATGGCACATCACAGCCTCGCTTTTGAAAGGAGAGGAGCAGATGCCCGTCTATCGCTTCATCCCCGGCATCACCCGCACCGAGGGACTCTTTGTCTGTGTGCTGCGCAAGTCCGACAACGGCATGGCGGAGGAAACGATGACCGTCAAGGGCAGGAAAAAGAAGGCAAAGGCAGACAAGGGCGGACGGAAACAACAGAAGTTGCCGCCACTTCCCGCGTGGCTTTCCGGTCAGGAGCACTACAGGATTCTCATGAACGAATCCTCGGTCATGGCTATCCCCGAGGCTTGGGCTGACATCTATGCCGCTGCTTCCGGATTGAAGATTCTCCATGCAGGCATTACCCTGGGCACTGTCAAGGGCAAGAACTTGGTGCCCTCGCAGTCGCTCGCTCTTTCCACCGAACTCCTCAGAGGCTCTTTCCCCACAGTGGAAGTGGACTACAAGACAGCCATCGCCTACCTGCGCACCGAAGCCGTGACATTGCCCGAGGGCACTCCCACAGGCTACGTGTTGCTCACCTATGGCGGCGGATTCCCCATAGGGTTCGTGAAGAACATTGGCAACCGCGCCAACAATCTCTATCCCGCCGAGTGGAAAATCAAGAGTTCGCACGTGCCCGACACGGCACCGCAGACCGGCATTATCATTGACGACAACATATAACGACATGAAACAATATTTAGACCTTCTAAACCGCATCCTTACTGAAGGACACCGTAAGACCGACCGTACCGGAACCGGCACGATGAGCGTCTTCGGAAACCAGATGCGCTTCGACCTGGCCGACGGATTTCCGTTGCTCACCACCAAGAAGCTTCATCTGAAGTCTATCATCTATGAGTTGCTGTGGTTCCTTCGCGGCGACACCAACATCAAGTATCTCAAGGACCATGGCGTCAGCATTTGGGACGAGTGGGCTGACGAGAATGGTGAACTCGGTCCCGTCTATGGCCATCAGTGGCGCTCCTGGCCCGACTACAACGGCGGAAGCATAGACCAGATAGCCAACGTGATTGACCAAATCAAGCACCATCCCGACTCGCGCCGCATGCTGGTGTGTGCCTGGAATGTGGCCGAAATAGACAAGATGCAGTTGCCGCCATGCCACTGTCTGTTCCAGTTCTATGTGGCCGATGGCAAGTTAAGCCTGCAGCTCTACCAGCGCAGTGCCGACACATTCCTGGGTGTGCCCTTCAACATCGCCTCCTATGCCCTGCTTTTGCAGATGATGGCGCAGGTGACGGGCCTTGAGGCAGGAGAGTTTATCCACACCACGGGCGACACGCATCTTTATCTGAACCATCTCGACCAGGCGCGTCTGCAACTCACGCGCGAGCCTCGTCCGTTGCCCAAGATGAAGCTTAATCCCGATGTGAAGAGCCTTTTCGATTTCCAGTATGAAGACTTCCAGCTGGAGGACTACAATCCTTGGCCGCACATCAAGGCTGCCGTATCGGTTTAAAACAACATGTAAGAAGGTGAAACAATGAGAATCAACATCATAGCAGCCGTGGCAAAGAATCGTGCCATAGGCTTTGAAAACAAACTAATCTATTGGCTGCCCAACGACTTGAAGCGTTTCAAGGCACTCACCACGGGGCATACCATCATCATGGGGCGTCGCACTTTTGAGTCTCTTCCCAAGGGGGCTTTGCCCAACCGTCGCAATGTGGTGCTGAGCCGCACGGTGCACGAACATCCGGGATGCGACACCTATGCTTCTCTTGAGGAGGCACTGGAACATTGCTCTCCCGAAGAGGACATCTATATCATTGGCGGTTCGAGCGTCTATGAGCAGGCATTGCCCGTGGCCAACCGCCTCTGTCTGACCGAAATAGACGACACTCCGGCTGCTGCCGATGCCTTTTTCCCAAGCTATGACGGCTGGACAGAAACTTGGCGCGAGGACCACGAAACGGACGAGAAACACCGTTTCCGCTATGCTTTCGTAGACTACGAGCGGAAGTAAAAGAAGAAGCTTGCAGACAGCAGTTCTGTGCCTGTCAACCGTTGGCTCTGTTACTCCCATGTAGAAGTCGGCGACTTTCATCCCGTAAGTCGGCGACTTCTACATCGTTAGTGGCAGAGTAACGGAGTGCTAACGGCATACTGACAAATCGTAAGTCGGCAACTTGCGATACAGAAATCTGTGATAGGCGGAAATTATGCCCTTCTCCAAGGGATTGTCGCCGAAGTTTTCACTATCGCCATGACGACCGATGGTCTGTTTTCTTGACGAGAGAAGGAAATCTACATTGGGCAGTCTGCATCTTTGGGAGCACTCATTCCCCTGAAACGTGAAGACCGGTTGCTTGCCCCTCTTGGGCTTGCAACCGGTCTTCACATTTATCTCTCTTATCTCTTTTCCTGTTATTCGTCAGCCTCTTCTTCAAAGGCATTCTCCGTCTGGTCGCTCAGTATAGGGAGCGGACGGTTGATGGCAGCATTGAAGGAGATGATGGTCTCGCTGCGCGAAAGGCCGAGTGGCTGGAGCTTGTCGTGGATGATGTTCATCAGATGATGGTTGTTCATGGCATAAATCTTGATGAACATGTCGAAGCCACCTGTCGTGTAGTGACATTCCACTACCTCGGGTATCCGCTTCAATCCCTCTACTACCTGGTCAAACTTCTCAGGGTCCTTCAGGTAAAGACCGATATAGGCGCAGGTTTCATAGCCTATCTTCTCTGGATCTATGATGAATTGGGAACCTTTCAGGATACCCATATTGGTAAGTTTCTGAATACGCTGGTGAATGGCTGCACCGCTTACATTGCAAGCGCGGGCAACCTCAAGAAATGGTATTCGGGCATCCTCGGCAATGAGGCGAAGGATTTTCTTGTCCAAATAATCTAAACGATGATGTGCCATAATTGTTTTTAATTTGCTGCAAAGATACAACAAAGTATTTAAAACGGCAACAGTTTTCCTATAAAATGTTATGTTTTTCTTTTTGAAAGCACAAAAACATAAGCATTTGTTAAGCACAAGTAGCGTGTCTTACTCTATTTCCTGCCTCTTTCCACGGCGGAATAGTTCACTTTCAAGGCACCTGCGCGACGCAAAGCCTGCTTCACGTCGGTGATGAATCCCATGCGGGTGTGCTGGTCGGCCTTGATGGATACGGTCATGCGTTTGGCGTCCTCGGCCTGCATGTTGGTGTGTTCTGTTGCCACGTAGTCTGTCACGCCCGTCACGTCGGAGAACTTGTCGTTGACTTGTATGCGCGACTCGCTGCTCGTCTGCTTGCCGAGTTTGTCCGACGGCCTGCCTATATAAATATAGGTGACAGCCGATTTCTTGGTCAGCCGTGTAAGCTCCGTTCCTGCTGGAACTTGGTATTTCACCTTGAGCGTGACCTTGCGCATGTGGGTTACAATCATGAAAAAGAAGAGCACGGTGAATATCAGGTCGGGCAGCGAAGCGGTGTTCAGTCCCGGCACGTCGTGCCCTTGTCTGCGGAAACGACTCATCTTGCGCCTCCTTTCTCGCTGGTGTCATACACTTCCGATATGCGTTGCGGATAACATTCGCGCAGGGCTTTGCGTTCTTCTTCGCTGCATTGCATGTAGCTTCTGTGGAACTTTTTCTGTGCCAAGGCATTGCGGAGCTGGGCATAGGCTGCCATCACTTCGTTCTGCACGCGGAAGTAGGTGTTGTAGTCGGCGTCGCGGTCGGTCTCTATGGAGATGATGTGCTGGTCGCTCACGTCAAACGTGCCCACAAGCGCCACCTTGCGTCGGGTCTTTTGGGGAAGGTCTGCCCGGTCTTGCGGATTGCCCACGAACTCAGCCACACGGCGACGCAGTAGGCCCAACGCTACAGGTTTCCCTCCGGCGAGAATGGAGTCGGTGCGTGTGATGCTTATTTTCATTACGTTGCGCTCGGCTGCATCGGTAGGCTCCTGGTGCTCTTCGTCGGGCTGTATGGGCGGCAACTGGCGCGACAAGCCCTTGTCCACGTCCATCGAACTGGTGACGAGGAACAGGATGAGCAGCATGAACGAGATGTCTGCTGTCGATGTGGTGTTCAGTTGCGGCACCCGCCGCCTTCTTTTCCTAAACATGTTTCTTTCGGATGTATTTCATGTTGCCGTAGACCACAGTGCCCGCGGCGATGACAATCAGAATGAGGGAACTGCTCACGAACATGTCTGCCAACTTGAGCCAGCCCCACGATTCGAACCATTTCCCGTTGATGAGAATGGGCTGTGAAGAGCCAATGAGAAACGTAACGACGAGCAGTAGGATGGTTCCGCAGGTCACGCTCGTGGCTATCTTGGCCCTGTTGATGCCGTCTATCTTGCGCTCTCCCTTGAACTTCAGGCTCCGTGTGATCGACCATACTGCCACAACCATGGCTCCGGCGAGGAGCACGTAGATGAGTGCAAGCACAGCGTCGGTGAACAGGGGCGCGTTGAATTCGGGGTTATCGTCGAACGGACGGTCGAAGCCGATGAGGCTGAAAGCGGCAAACACTACCGCTATCACTGCAGCCAGCACGTAGAGCAGACGCATGGAAATGCGCTCCGTGGGCCACGACTTCAAGTTGATGTGTTTCATGCTTTCTTCAGCTTATACTTCATCACCGCGTCGAGGAGTGTGATACACGATTCCTCCATTTGGGCGGTGAGATGTTCTATCTTTGACAAAATGTAGTTGTAGAATACCTGCAGCACGAGTGCCACGATGATGCCGAAGATGGTGGTGATGAGTGCCACCTTCATGCCTGCAGCCACAATAGTGGGGCTGATGTCGCCCGCCTGCTGTATCTGGTCGAAAGCCATCACCATGCCAATCACCGTGCCGAGGAATCCCAGCGAAGGGGCCATGGCTATGAAAAGCGTTATCCACGAACAGCCTTTTTCCAGGTTTGCTGCCTGCACGGACCCGTAGGCGGTGATGGAGCGTTCCACTTCCTCGATGGAGTCGTCCACTCGGGTGAGCCCCTGATAGCAGATGGAGGCCACGGGACCACGTGTGTCGCGGCAGAGTGCTTTGGCGCCCTCGATGTCGCCTTCGGCTATACGGGCGTCCACGTCTTTCATAAACCGCTTGGCGTCTATCTCGGAGAGGCTGAGATAGATGATGCGCTCGATGCAGAAAGCCAGTCCGAGCACGAGTGCCAGTGCCACGAGCGACATGAAGCCTGCGTTTCCCTCAATGAATTTGGTCTTGAGTTCCTTGTGCAGCCCTTCGCTTTCCACGGGCGCCACGGATGTGGAGTCGGCAGCCATCTCGCTGATTAGGTCGTCGTCTTGTGCTGCGGCTGTGGTGTCGGCTACTGCGGTGGCCACACTGTCGTTGTTGGCTTTCGGTGAAGTCTGTGCCAAGGCGGAAGCTCCGCTTGCACACAGCATCAATGTCGTGATTGCCCAAAGGGCAACAAGTCTTTTCATCTTCATATTGTTTTAAATGTTTTCCGGACGTTTGTGGCAGCTTACTGCCGTTCCCGTCGCCATGTTTACGGAATGCAAAATTACAATAAAACCAAGAACCCAACAAATAAAATGGAGAAAATATACGGGCCGTTAAGCTGGCTGCCAGGGCTTGGCAGTCTGTGACTGGTAGGGGACTCAGACAAGAGAATCGTTTTGCGGGCGTATGAAAACAAAAGAAGAGGGAAGCCCGCAGGTTTCCCTCTTCCGTGAGTCTGTTGATACCCTATCTGTATTCGCTCAACTTAGGATACTTGGTATAGAGATTCTGGTTCTGCAGTTCTTCGTCTGCCAGGATGCGATAGAGATAGTAGATGCTGTTTTTCGTGAAAGCCGACCCGTCTGGGAGCTTGAGAGTGTAGTGGCCTTCGCCGATGATGGGATTCTCGGGGTCTTGTGCTACAGGGTCCTTGCTCGTGTCGTTCTTTGGATACACCGTCACGCCTTCCACGTCGTGTGCTTCACGTTCCACGCTCTTTTGGTTGCGGATGATGTCAGTGAGCGCGAAGCCTTCACCCCACAGTTCCTTGCGGCGCTCCATCCAGATGGCTTCGAGCAAGTCGTTGCCGGTGGCTGTCACGGCAGGGGCCGTGGCGCCTGCTTTCATGCGTGCCTGCTGCAGGTCGTGCAGCAATTCGCGTGCTTCGCCCTCCTTGTTGTTGATGTGGGCAGCGGCTTCTGCCTTGATGAGGTATATTTCGGACGTGCGCATCAGGGCGTAGTTGGTCAGATCGTTGTCCTCGTCTACCATCTTGAACTTGTCGTTCATCAGACGTATGGTCTGGCCGCCCTGCAGCGTGTAGCCCCACTGCTTGAACAGGTCGCCGCGGTAGTCGCCTTCGCTAAACTTGGCAGCGAAG
>ULUS01034342.1_pt1 | contig 20166 bp, 13 predicted proteins | sample 1958761 | NCBI WGS metagenome assembly ULUS01 (sample SAMEA4835767, study PRJEB28245) | human gut metagenome | biome: gut microbiome; material: fecal sample | place: Denmark | collected 2008
ATGTAAGTCGTAGACTTAGCAGCCGTAAGTGGCAGAGTTACGGCCTGTTACTGGCAGAGTTACTCACCACTAATGGCAGAGTAATGAGTTGCTCATCGCCGTGGGCACTCATTGCCCAAACTGCGGAACAGACGCTGGGCATTACAGACGACATGAGGTTTTTATTCAGGCGGATTGCAATGGTAGCGGAACCTCACGATGGACTTGGAACTGAAGTGAGGGATGAGTGAGGGATAAGTGATGGATTCGTGATAGATACTTCCACGTTAAAAGAACGTATTCTACTCATTTCCAATAGAAATATGTATAGAAATAATCAAATAGTGATAGGTGATAGATATTTTGGAAAAAATGAATTCATGGTAGGATCTTGTGGAAACAACAAACAGCCTCATAAGAAATTAGGGATTTTGTATGATATTAGATGTTGTGGTATCTGTTTTTTATGGGAAAGGAGAGATAGTCATAAAGGACAATCCCGACAATCTGATAAAAGAGATTGTCGGGATTGTAAAGGATATAAAAATACCTCTTAGAATTCCGCGGTCTTTGGTGTACGCGGGAAAGGTATTACGTCACGTATATTCTGCATGCCAGTCACGAAAAGAATGAGACGCTCGAAACCGAGACCAAAGCCTCCATGAGGACATGATCCGTACTTGCGAGTATCAAGATACCACCACATATCCTTCATCGGAATGTTGCGTTCCTCAATTTCGCTCATCAGTTTGTCATAGTTCTCCTCACGGACACTACCACCAATGATTTCACCAATCTGCGGGAAGAGCACATCAGTGCCCTGCACGGTCTTGCCGTCCTCATTAATCTTCATGTAGAACGCCTTGATTTCCTTAGGATAATCAGTCATGATGACAGGCTTCTTGAAGTGTTCCTCCACGAGATAGCGCTCATGCTCACTCGCCAAGTCTACGCCCCAAGAAACAGGGAACTCAAACTTGTGGCCATTCTTCACAGCCTCTTCAAGAATCTTGATGCCCTCGGTATAAGGCAGACGAACAAAGTCGTCAGCCACAACAGACTTCAAGCGTTCAATCAGGCCCTTGTCTATCATCTTGTTGAGGAACTCGAGGTCGTCTTGGCAGTTGTCAAGAGCCCACTGCACACAATACTTGATGAATTCCTCTTCCAAGTCCATCAAATCATTCATATCGATGAAGGCCACTTCCGGTTCAATCATCCAGAACTCAGCCAAGTGGCGAGGAGTATTGCTGTTCTCGGCACGGAATGTAGGACCGAAGGTATAGATCTGGCCCAATGCTGTTGCGCCAAGTTCACCCTCAAGCTGACCACTCACGGTGAGACTTGTCATTTTGCCAAAGAAGTCGTCGTCATAGGTAATCTTGCCGTCCTTGTCTTTCTTCAAGTCATAGAGGTTCTTGGTTGTCACCTGGAACATCTGGCCTGCTCCTTCACAATCGCTCGCAGTGATAAGCGGTGTGTGGAAATAGAAAAAGCCACGGTCGTGGAAGAACTTGTGAATGGCAATCGCCATGTTGTGGCGGATGCGGAACACGGCACCAAAGGTATTGGTGCGCAAACGCAAATGCGCATACTGACGCATATACTCAAAGCTCTGTCCCTTCTTCTGCATGGGATAGTCGCTTCCACACGGGCCATAAATTTCGATGCTCTGGCACTGTACCTCCACGGACTGTCCCTGTCCCTGGCTTTCTACCAGTTCACCTACGACATGAATGCAGGAACCTGTGGTCACCTGCTTTAGCAGGTCGTCGTCGACCTTGGAGGGATCAACCACGACTTGTATATTCTTGATTGTAGAGCCATCATTGACAGCAATGAAGTCTACAGCCTTGCTGCTACGGTGCGTGCGCACCCATCCCTTCACGTCAACGATAGAACCATACGCCGTGCTTTTCAGCAAATCTACAATCTTTGTTCTACGTTTCTTTTCCATTATTCTATTATGTGTTTATGTTTTACTCGAATGCGCCCATACGCAGCATGTCCACTTCCTTTTCGGTCAGGAAGCGCCAATCGCCACGACGGAGGTTTTTCTTGGTAAGGCCAGCAAACTGCACACGGTCGAGTTTCACTACGCGATAGCCAAGGCTCTCGAAGATGCGGCGCACAATGCGGTTCTTGCCACTGTGGATTTCGATGCCCACCTGGCTCTTATCTGTATCGCTGGCATACTCTATGGCGTCTGCATGCACTTCGCCGTCGTCAAGCGTAATGCCGTCGGCGATCTGCTGCAAATCGTGAGCGGTCACATTCTTGTCGAGATACACGTGATACACCTTTTTCTTGAGGAATTTGGGATGGGTAAGTTTACTTGCCAAGTCGCCATCATTGGTGAGCAGAAGCACGCCTGTAGTGTTACGGTCCAAACGGCCAACAGGATAGATTCGCTCAGGGCAAGCGCCCTTCACCAGATCCATCACCGTTTTACGCTGCTGAGGATCGTCACTTGTCGTCACTGTATCTTTAGGTTTGTTGAGGAGCACATAAACTTTCTTCTCGAGAGACACAGGCTGATCGTGGAACTTCACCTCATCGCCACGGAGCACCTTGGTTCCGAGTTCTGTCACCACATTGCCGTTTACAGTCACCACACCTGCCTGGATAAACTCATCAGCCTCGCGACGGCTGCATACACCGGCATTGGCAAGATACTTGTTCAGACGGATAGGTTCATTGGGGTCAATGTGCTCTTCCTTATATTCGATGCGCTTCTTCAAGCTATACTTGGCATTTGGATCATAGCCAGGAGTGCGCTGTTGATAACCACGATTGTTGTAGCCACCGCGATTGTTGTAGCCGCCCTGCTGACGGGGCTGGTAGCCGCCACGATTGTTGTAGCCGCCCTGACGAGGCTGATAGCCGCCATCCTGACCGCCATTGTTGTAACGGGGACGATAGCCGCCCTGCTGGGGACGCTGCTGGTAGCCACCTTGGCGAGGCTGGTAGCCGCCATCCTGACCGCCGTTGTTGTAACGGGGGCGATAGCCGCCCTGCTGGGGACGCTGCTGGTAACCGTCTTGGCGAGACTGGTAGCCGCCATGGTTGTTGTAGCCACCCTGCTGACGGGGCTGGTAGCCGCCATCCTGACCACCATTGTTATAACGGGGACGATAGCCGCCACGAGACTGCATGCCATTATTGTTGTTCTGCTGCAGTCCGGCTCCGAAACCTTCGGGGCGGAATTCATTGTCATCGCCATTAGACTGTGTGGGTCTGTTAGGCATATAAGACGCACGTTGTCCATGAATACGCGGACGCATGGTGCGGCCGTTGCGGTAATCACGCTGGTAGCCTCCGGATTGAGAGGCAGGCTTGTAGCCATCTCGGCTGTTGTCGCTCTGTGAAGGATTCAGACCTTCATTCTTGTTCTCGTTTTCTATATCCATAATTCTTTAATTTAGTAGCCTCACGGCTGGGTTAGTGCTATTTATAAAATGTTTAATTTAAATTCCTGTATAATTGTGGGGAGTGATGGCCATCAGTTCGGCCTTGACAGCATCGTTCACCTCCAATCCTTGAATGAACTCATGTATGGTTTCTTCAGTCATCGTTTTGTTGGTGCGAGTGAGAGCCTTGAGGGCCTCGTAAGGATGCGGATAAGCCTCGCGGCGCAATATGGTCTGTATAGCCTCAGCCACTACAGCCCATGTATTGTCAAGATCGGCAGCAATCTTCTCTTCATGAAGAATGAGCTTATGCAATCCCTTGAGTGTGCTCTGGATGGCAATGATGCTGTGTCCCAAAGGTACGCCAATATTGCGGAGCACCGTTGAGTCGGTCAAGTCACGCTGCAAGCGACTGACGGGGAGTTTCTGAGCCAGGAACTGAAGAATGGCATTGGCAATGCCTAAGTTGCCCTCGCTGTTTTCATAGTCAATGGGGTTTACCTTGTGCGGCATGGCACTTGAGCCGACCTCGCCGGCCTTGATTTTCTGCTTGAAGTAATCCATAGAGATGTACATCCAGAAATCGCGGTCAAGGTCAATGATAATGGTATTGATACGACGGATAGCATCAAACAATGCACCAAGGTTATCGTAGTTGCTTATCTGTGTGGTATACTGTTCACGCTCCAAGCCCAACTTCTCATTGACAAAACGATTGGCAAACGTGCGCCAGTCATAAGCCGGGTAAGCCACATGATGGGCATTGAAATTGCCGGTAGCGCCACCGAACTTGGCAGAAATCTTACAAGCCTTCAAGGAGTTAAGCTGTTCTGTAAGTCGATACACATAGACCATGATTTCCTTGCCGAGGCGAGTTGGAGAAGCCGGCTGACCGTGTGTCTTGGCAAGCATAGGCACATCCTTCCACTCGTCAGCATATTGCTGAAGCAAAGCTATGAGTTCCTCCACCTGTGGATAATAGACATCTGTCAGAGCTTCCTTAATGGAAAGAGGCACACTTGTATTGTTGATATCCTGTGAAGTCAGGCCGAAATGTATGAATTCCTTGTATTCGTCAAGTCCTCCAATCTTGTCAAATTCCTCCTTAATGAAATATTCCACAGCCTTCACGTCATGGTTGGTCACCTTCTCAATGTCCTTCACACGCTGGGCGCAAGTCTCATCAAAGTTATTATAGATATCACGCAGTTTTCCGAAAAGAGCATGATCGAATGATGCCAACTGCGGAAGCGGGAGTTCGCAAAGAGTGATGAAATATTCAATTTCCACACGTACGCGATAACGAATCAGTGCGTACTCTGAAAAATAGTCTGCCAACGCCGCAGTCTTGTTTCTGTAACGGCCATCTATTGGCGAGATTGCTGTCAATAAATCGAGATTCATATTTGTATGAGATAATACGTATTATATAGGCTGCAAAAGTACAAATTAATATCGAAAGGGCAACAAGAATAAATATAAAAGTTTCGTAAGAAAAACAAAAAAGCCCCACAACACAGTTGTGAAGCTTTTAACCTTTGTGGGCGTTGACGGATTCGAACCGCCGACCCTCTGCTTGTAAGGCAGATGCTCTAAACCAGCTGAGCTAAACGCCCGTGCATTCATATTTCTTGAAAGCGAGTGCAAAGGTAATACATTTATCCATTTCTTCCAAACTTTTCGCCACGTAATTTTATTCCTTTAACTAAAAGTGCCAAACCTCTTGCTTTTCTAAATAGATTTTAAGAAATCAGACACTAAAAAGAGGCCGATTGGCCACACATGCGAATGATCTGTAGCAATCGGCCTCAACAAATTAACTTCCACTTTAATAAGCCAACACATTCCACAAATCACGAATATGCCGTTCGGGATCCCATTTGCCGTCAAAAGTCCAAAGGGCGGTGACGGCATGGAACTCTGGACTCCCCGGAGCGGTCTTCAAGTTGTCGTTTAGCCAACCACTATGTCCGCCTTCGCGTTCACATCCATAATAATAAGTGCGTTGGCCCCACGGGCACGGGTCAAGCACCTTATCAGAATAAGCATAGCCGATATTGGCGTCCAGAATTTGCTTGGTCATCTTGCAATTGACAAGATAGAATTGTGCATCATGATGGTATCGTCCAAGAGCCGTGGGGCGCTTGGCATCAAAACTCGAATTGGTGATGACAAGTTTCTTGCTTTTGTCTCCCCTACCGTCATGCCAAATGATGGCACGGCCGTCGCCGAAGAAACGACAGCGAGTGGCATAGCACCATCCGCGGGGGCAAAGGAAATCGACACCCGGACAGCGGAGGTTGAGATCGGCATGATAATACATGCCATTGCCCTCGGGAGCCCATAGCGACAGGGCATCGTTACCATCAGCCCACACGTTACTGTTGATGACAATGGTACGAGTGGCTCTTCCGAAGATTGCCATCTGGTGTGTCGTGGTATTTTCCACTGTTGTACCATAATTATTATACACCGTCAGTCCACTTATAACGCAGTCGTCAGCTCCCTCTTGCAGTACGATGACGCCATTGCCAACCGGTTTGCCATGATATTCCCTCACCTTTTGCGTCTTGGCCGTTTCGGCAAGCACAAGAACAGTACTGTCACGCTGTTCTCCCACCAGCACGATGTTAGGACGGTCCACAATCACTTTTTGGTTATAGGTACCCTTGCGTATCAGTATCTTAAACGGTCCGGATGATGACTGTGGTGCTTTTTCGATGGCATCCTGTATGCTCTCGCCGGGATTGACCACCGCGTTAAAGTCAGCCACGTCCTTTCTGGGAGAACGAAACATGTCAATCAATCCATTCTCATTAGCGCCTTTAATATTGAGACTTACGTTCACCTTGTGGTCCGGATCGAACCTATTGGCCCATGCTTCATACTCCTCATAGAGTGCGGCCGGTCTGTCGCCAAACCAGGCATATCCGTTGCGGCGCTCATAGCCTATGTCTTCCAGGTGCCGACGTGGCAGTCCGTCACGGTCGCACACATAAGGTTCACAGTATTTCAAGTCGTAATAGCGCGCCCAAATAGGTCCGGCATTTGCATCTTTAACCAGCAGTGTATTGCGGTCGGGCGAACCGGGACGGCCTGTACGCATCACACGGATTCCCGTAAGTTTGTATTTGTCAAACCATGCCATGGCCCCATGGACGGCTTGTTTCACCCGTTCGTCTGGCTTGGGCAGTTGCATCAGCAAGTGCACGATGCCGGCACTTTCCTGCGAACAGAACGATGGCAATTCAAAGGCGCGTGCCGGTGCGGGAACATAAGTTTCACGATCATGTTGCTGACACCACACAGTTGGCTTCCCGTCCACTCTGATTTGTGTGACGAGAATACATTCGACTCCTTTGTCGAAAGCGATTTGTGCCCGTCTGCGCTGTTCCTTTGAAGTGAGTTTCTGATAAGGCGACTTCTGCTGCACGATGTCACGCAGCAGAGTCATGGTGTTGACCATGGCGTCATCATTGAACGTGATGTGTATCTGGTAGCCATGCATCTCGGGCCAGAACTGCGGCCAACCGCCATTGGCATATTGTCCACTCAACAGATAATCCACGGCCTTGTCGAAAGCCTCGCGGTACCGTTTGTCCTTGGTGGCCTGGTAAAGACGCGCCAGATAGTTCATTTGCATGGTGGTAGCACTGTTGTCTGTAGTGGAGTCGTCACGCCGATTCTTCTCCGAGAGCACCTTGTTGCGCTCTTCGTCTGTCAACCGACTTGCCATGTCCATATTTTTCTGCCAGCCGCCTGTCACGCGCTGGTAGAGTAATATCTGGTCACCTATGCGGCGTGCTTCAGCCGTCTTGAAGAAATCGGGATTTGTTTCCCTAAGCGGATTGTAGCGTCGCTGGGCCGAAGCAAAACCCAGGGCACAGAAGGCGATAATGGTGAGGATTATACGTTTCATCTTGGTATTATTTGATTTGATTGTTCTGTGAAGCATAGCGGAGCATATTGAGCAAGAGTTGACGTCCAACGGCATCAGCCTTATTCATGCCCTGCGTGTTGAAGGTGTTCATCGATTCATTCATGCCGTCGAGATCCACCTTCTTGGTGTAAGCTGCCGTGCCCTTGAGACAAGCAGGAATGTCGAGCGTGGTAATAAGAATTCTGCCTCTGCCGGCGGCAATTTCAGAAAGAGCGGAATAGACCTCCTTGCGGTGGTCGGACACACACCCCACGAGGATGTCACCATTCATGTCGCGCAGCCCTACCCTTCGGCGGTTATAGGCGGCAAAACACTGGTACTCCCAATTGAACACGCAATCTGCGGGCAGGCCCTCAAACACGGGATGCCGGCGACAGAAGAAGTTGCCTCCGTACCACGAACGACCCAAAGCCTTGGCACCACGATAGTCCATCACTTCCTTATCACAAAGCAAGTCGGCCCAGCGTTCCGTATTGTCCACCACCACAAGTGTATGGCCTGTATAGACCCACTCCAGAATGTCGCTGTATCCACTGCCAAACTGGGTAGGTTCAAAAGCGCCCACCAACATGAAGTCGGCTTTAGGTCTTCCGTTGCGATAGTCAACCACGTTCAGTCCCAGAGAACGCAAATAGGCAGCCAACATGCCCGTTGTATCAGCCACGGCACAAGTGCCGCCAATACCTTCGGAATCAACCTTCACTGCATAGACCTCGTCGTCACCTGTAGTCACGGTCTTGCCCTTCTGAAGGAGCTTGGCTTCTATCTTTGTATAACCAGCCGCAGATATTCTCACATTCCAGCCCAAAGCCAGGTCTTCGCCATAAGTCACACCGCCTTTCACCTTAACACTGCGCTTGGTCTGCGCCAGCACCTTGCCGTTGGCATCACGCGCTGTAAGCACCAGTTGAGCAGCACCATGCACGTTTTCCCGATTCACGATATAAACATCCACACGAGTGGTGTCGCCCACGGCGAGCACCTTGTGGTTGAGTTTCACGGCAAGATAAAGCGGACGATTGTAGCGGGCTATCAACCGGGCGTCGCCTTTGAGATTGCGATAGTTGTCCACGATGCCTGAGTGGTTTTCAAGTTTCATGGACTCCCACCCGTTCACGGCATAGGCGTCCACGGTATTGCTAATGTGCACGTTTTCCATCACGCGTCCCTGATAATAGTAAGCCACATTGCCCATCTGGCGGGTCAGACTGTCTACGCAGGGGAACGCCTTGCTGAAGCCACGTTCCCGCAAGAACTTGTCGTAGGCATCATACCATGCCAGGTAGTCCTGAGCTTCCCACCCTGTGGTACGGCCACTTTTGAGAATCTCGTCACGAATGAGTTGCAGTCGGGGCGGTGTGCCGATAGCGCCCTCTTCGCCCCAATACACAATTTCGCCCTTGTTGCCCGACCAACGCAGGTAATCATCCTTACCTTTATATATATAGTCGTGGTAGACACCCGGACCTCCAGCATGATGATTGTCCCACCACCCCACATTATAGAAGGTGGTGTCATTGGGCATTAGATGAAGTTTGAAGTGGTCGTCGGGTTTACCCTCCGGGTTCTGTCCGTTGCAAGAATTATAGGTCAATATGCGCGAAGGGTCCAGTTTGTGTGCCATGAGCATCTCTCTCCTGTCTTCGGCTTGCGGCTGTGCGCCGCGCTCGTTGTGGAGATTATAGATGACCAGTGAAGGATGAGAACGGTCACGACGAATCATGCGTGCCAGTTTCTCGTTGCGGAAGTCGAAGTAGAACTTAGTGTAGAGAGTACCGTCGTCAAACTTGCCGGCCGGATACTGATTGCCGCCCGGCTCCTCGAAATAGAGCAGGCCCAATTCATCGGCAGCGTCGAGCACATCGGTGCAACCGATGGTGCGATGGAAGTTGAGCATGTTCATGCCCAGCTGTTTGGCGTCGCTCACTTGTTTGCGCGCCAATTCCTTGCTGGGCGTGATGCCGTTGTCGGGCCAGAAACTCCAGGAGATGGCGGTAATGAGCGTCATGCGCTTGCCATTGAGATAGAACTGCCGGTCGCCGTCCACGTCGCGCACCTCAAACCACCGGAAGCCGAAATGCTTCTTCACCTCGTCATCGCCGAGCCTCACTGTCAGGTCGTAAAGATTCGGTGTGTCCGTACTCCACCATTTGGCATCGGGAAGCGACAGGTCTATTTCCTTCTCCGCGCCCGTCATTTGGTCCTGCTTACTCCAAACCACCTTGCCCGTGGCACGGTCGCGCACTTCAAGAGCCAGCGGCAGGGCGGTTGTCACGCCTACTGCATCTACGTGCACCTTGACCTTCGACACGGAAGGCGTGTTCTCCACAAACACATCATCAATATAGGTGTGGGCCGTGGCACGAAGACTCACCCTTCCGGTGATGCCGCCAAATCCGTGTGTAGGGTTCACCAGATAGGCGCCCCAGGAATAACATTGCGAGTCTTTCCAATTGAAATTGCCATTGGGATCCGTGATGCGCACGGCAATCTCGTTACGTTCACCGGGTTTGACGTATGGGGTGATGTCCACGTCAAACGGTGTGCTGTTCACAAGGTCGTAGCCAGCCAACTGATGGTTGACGAACACCTCTGCACGGAAACGGACTGCATCGAAATGCAGGGCTATGCGGCGTCCCTTCCAATCAGCCGGCACGTTCACCATTGTATTGAACCACGACACACCGACATAGTTACCTGTCACGCCATAGGTCTGTCCGTTCCACCCCCAAAGTTCCCCTTCAACGGTAGCTGGCAGATGCACACGGCGCTTGGCCGGAGCGTCAAGCAGTTGCCATCCGCCTGTAGGCAGGTTCACAGGCAGCGTCTTCACGTCAACAGGTGGAGTGAGCAGCTGGTCGTTCACCCATTGGGCCTTGGGGTCCAGCGTCAGGTTCCAATCACAGTCAGAAATATTCATTTCCACACGTTGCTGAGCAACCGCAGGCAAGGCTGATGCAGCCAAGGCTAACAACAGAAAATTTCTTAGTTTCATCTTTTTATGGTTATTGGTTTTTCATTGCGGTTGTAAAGGTAGCATAAATATCGGTGTTCTCCGGGGGAAAATCGTAAAATTCGTGTGTACAATCGTCCACTTACGTCTTTCTGCAGTACAAGACTGCAAATTCCTGACCTTTCACCAAACAAGAATCACCTACAGACGTGGCATTTGCTTCACACCTATAAGGGATTCTTTTGTCTGTTTTCGTCGCTTGGCGACAGGTCACTTCACATATTTGCGGCCGTTCTTGATGTAAACTCCATGCACCGGTTCTGAAATCCGCTGACCAGCCAGGTTGTAGACCGTACCGTCTGTTGTCTGCGAAACATTCACCGAAGTGATACCCGTTTCTTGCTTGACGCGCCACTTGCTGGCACCCACATTGTTTCTCACGATGTCGTTGTCGAAGTTCTTGAAATAGAGATTTGCCGAAACTACACCTATGCCGTCAATGGATTCAGTCCGATGACGGTCGGAAGTATACGCACCTTCGGCATACACCTTGTGAAGCGGATCAGGCTGACACATCAGCTCAGCGGCACTGATATTTGCCACATGCACTTTCAGTTCGTCTGCCCCATGGGGATATTCCGCCACGTCGGGGTTGTCAAGCCACTTGCCGAAAGAATTTCTCGTGGCACTGAATGCGCCGGTAGTAAAGATCTGCCCGTTTTCAATGTTATCGGCGGTCGACCAATTGTTATAGAAATCAAAGGTGGCCCTGTCCGTGCATGCGCCCTGGAGATAGCGAATGTCTGCCCCATTGAATGCCAAATTGCGGTAGTCGCCAGTTGCCTTGGTCAAGACAAAGAGATTGTTCCTCACGGTGAACTTGGAACCGGAAGAAGTATACCTGAAATTGAGCAATGGAGATCGGGCACTAACAGTATTGAAATTGACAAACGTATTGTTTTCTATCGTGATGTCGTATTTATAGGCTGGATCAGGCCAAGTGAGATTTCGACTGTTAGTTGTCACCAAAGAACCGAAAGACGAATCAAAGAAAGTGTTGTCCCGCAGCACCAAATGCCGAAAGAGATTGCTTTCTGTCTCTTTGGGGATGAAAAAACAAAGCCGTATCCTCCGCCATTAATGTCATAATATCCGTTAGGCCTTCGGCAACAGCAAAACTACTCAAAAACGGAACGGCACAACCGCAAAAAAAAACAAAAAACCCTGCAGTCCCGAAGGACCACAGGGACACCCCATCGTGGGCGTTGACGGATTCGAACCGCCGACCCTCTGCTTGTAAGGCAGATGCTCTAAACCAGCTGAGCTAAACGCCCCTGCTTTGTTGTTTCTCAAAAGCGAGTGCAAAGGTAGTGCTTTATTTCCAAACCGCCAAACATTTCGAAGACTTTTTTAATTAAAATTTAAAATTACAGCAAAAAGATAGTCTTTTCCCATGTCATTTGCCGTCCTTGACAACTGCCGGTGTCCAATTTTTGAAAAAGCGGAGCACTTTCTGCCGGCCGTAACCTTTGCCTTCTTCCAGGAAACTGGAGTCTTGGATGTGGAGCACGGAGCCTTTTTCGTCGAGAACTACAAAGACAGGGAAGCCGAAACGGGCAGGGTTGCCCAGCCGACGCATCAGCCGGGCTGCCTTTTTCAGTTGTTCCTCCCCACCGCTGCGACGTGGATTGTAATTGACATGAAGATAGACGAAGTTGGCGTTCACCACGCTGTTCACAGCCGAGTCTTTCTCTAAGAAATCGGCAAAGCGCAGACACCACGGACACCAGTTGCCACCCACCTGACAGACCACATACTTGCCTTCTGCCTTGGCGCGCACCAAAGCCTGGTCAATCTGGGCCATGGGGTCAACACTCTCATCGTACACATTCTTCAATGCTCCCTGAGCATGTGCCATCATCACGGTCATAGCCAACATGACGGCTAAGGATATCAATCGTTTCATCATTGTCATGGTATTAACGGGCAAGGCGTGCCATAAAGGGTGCTATCATCCCCGCTGCCTGCTGGAGGCCGGCTTGGTCTTCCTCGGAGAACGTGTCAAGTTCGGTACTGTCGATGTCTATCTCGCCTACCACCTTGCCGTCCTGCATGATTGGCACCACTATTTCGGAGCGCGACAGTGAAGAACAGGCTATATGTCCGGGGAAAGCCTCAACATCAGGCACCACAAGTGAACGACCTTCGCTCCATGCCGTGCCACACACGCCACGCCCATACTTGATTCGCATGCAAGCCGGAGTGCCCTGGAACGGACCGAGAACCAGTTCATCGCCATCGACAATATAAAAGCCAACCCAGAAATATTCCTTGGGAAAGGTTCCTTTCATCACAGCGGCACAGTTGGCGAGCACGCTGATGGCATGATCGTCGGCATAGGCGGTAAAGGCCTTGATTTGCGACAGCATGTCGCCATATTTCTCTTTCTTGTCCATTATTGTTTCTTCTTCAAGCAGCCAACAGGAATTACCGTGCCGCTCTTTTGGGGTGTAAAATTAACAAAACAATTCCAATTACACAAACATTACCACCCTCATTTTGCCGAACTCCATCATTTTCCCGCAGTAACATTCATTTATTCAGGGCGGTGACAATTCCGTTAGTGTGCCGTTAGCTATGCGTTAACCTACCTATAACGCATAGCTAACGGCACACTAATGAGAAGTTGGCCACAGGGTGAAAGATTTTTTCTCTCCTACAGGCTGACAAACCGGAATATTTTATCTATATTTGCATCCATAAGAACAAAGGATTATATGGGTACATTCCGCTCGATAGATGAACTGGTGAGAACACTCGACAGGGAAAAGACACTGCTGAAGGAAATGTTTGCAAAGCGACATTCCCTTCAGTTCAGATATGATTATGCCATGGAATTGACCGAGTATAAGGAGACACGCATCCGGTTTCTGATAGAGAATGGAGTGATACGCGATACGGGCGACTGCCTGGAAATGGAGGATGTGTATCAGAAATTCTTCGAGGACGTGCTGGAGGTCAACGAGGAAATCAATGTGTCGTCGGTGCGTGACTACATCAGCGCACTCAACGAGAACATTGACTACTATCTGAAAGAGAACAACGAGCCCCGTAAGTACAAGTATCTGAAGGAAGTGCGCCGATGTCTGAAGACGATAGCCTTGGCTACCGTGCGCAACGTGCTCGACCTGAAACGGAACATGGACAACACTTACAAAAACGAGCCGAATTATGCCATCAAGAAGGCCAAACTCCAACGGCTCTGTGAGAAACTGAAAAACATCTCGCAACTCATCACCGAGAGCGAACGGGTTATTGACTCCGGGCAACCCGTTTTTTTCGCCGTAGCCATGGATGTACAGATGAGGAGCGTGGTCAATGACGTCAGGCTACAACTGAACGAGTCTTACCACAATCTATTGGAAATAGAACGGCAAATCATACAATACCTCAATCTGATAGACTATCAAAACCGCATCTTCGAGAAAGTGAAGAAGCTGAAGTATCTGAAAGACCAGTTCAGATGGGAAGAGGCGACAGACGTCAGACAGGTGATGAGCGGCAGAAATCCTGTGTGGATGGAGCCGCAAGCAAAATATTACATCAAACTTTCGATAGAAAATCTCCGTACGTCGGATGATGCCTTGCAATGCATACGCCTTCTGTCGGAAAAACTGAAGAGGCGCAACGGGCGAAGACCAGGCAATGCGGCAGAAGCCATACCCGACGATTATCTGAAAGGAAACAAACAGAAACTGGAGGCCGTCAACCTGCAAGAGGTCTACAATTCCTTTGCCGCATCGGGCACAAACCTCTTTGCATTCGTCATGAACTACCAATATGACAAGAAACAGAGCAGAGAAGACAAGATGGTTTATTTCTGCCAGATAGCTTCGCAATATGTGGACAAGCTGAAATTTACGGGCAATTATGCAGAATCGGACGGAGTGGAGTACCCGGTTATTCTACCGAGGTAGCTTTACGACAGACTGAAACTGGCACATACGTTGCAACGGGCTATGTCTTAATTTCTTAAAACACCTTCATGGGCAATGAACGAACTAAATTACACCGAAGAAATATTCAACATCCTGAGCCGAGGAGGATTTATCTCCAACAACAGTGTCAAGACAAGCATCAAGCGCTATTATGATGCCATCGAGGATCGTCAGGCAGAATATGACGAATACTATGGTGGCATAGGCTTTCATCTGGAAGCGGGCGACGGCTATTTCTTTTTCACAAGAAAGGAAGCCAAGGCAGACTTGCAGCGCAAGCTGGATGCCATGAGCAAGTGGATAGATTATCTCACCTTCCTGAAGACATACAATTCCGCTTTTGGTTCTGGATTGGTGTTCTCTGCCGCCGACATCATGGTGAGAATCAATTGCGACATGGAACTCAAAGAACTGGCAGGCAAACTGTTCAGCGAGAAGAAGTCGTATGACGAGACGGTGGAGAAACTCGTCAACGAACTGGAGAGAATGGGATTCATAGAACAACAGAATGAATTGGAGAGGACATGGAAAGTTCTTGCATCCTTTCATTACGTCGAGGAACTGATAGACTGCATTTCAATCACTGACGACCCGGAGGAAGAGGAGGAAAAGCCATGAGATATTTAAACAAAATCATATTTCTGAACAGCGCACACATCCCTTATGCCGAGATAAGACTCGACGGCAATGTGCATTTCATCGGCACCCAGGGTGTGGGCAAGAGCACGTTGCTTCGAGCCATTCTGTTCTTCTATAATGCCGACAAATTGCACCTGGGCATTCCGAAAGAAAAGCAATCCTTTGATGCCTTCTACTTTCCCTATTCCAATTCTTACATTGTATATGAAGTGATGAGGGAGAATGGAGCCTACTGCGTGCTTGCCCTGAAGAGCCAAGGACGTGTGATGTTCCGCTTCATCGATGCGCCTTACAGCAACAAATGGTTTGTTGACGAACGACATGAAGTGTATAGCGACTGGAGCAAGGTGCGGGAGCAGATTGGCAAGAAACATGCAGTTTCTTCGCTGGTGAGCAGTTATGAAATGTATCGCGACATTATTTTTGGCAACAATCGCCGCCAGGAACTTCTACCCTATCGCAAGTTTGCCATCGTGGAGAGTTCCCAATACCAAAACATTTCACGTACCATTCAGAATGTATTTCTCAACACCAAACTGGATGCCGACTTCATCAAGAACACCATCATCCATTCCATGAGCGATGAGGACACCTTCATCGACCTCAACTTCTATCGTGAACAAATCAAGGAGTTTGAACAGGAATATACAGACGTAAGCCTTTGGTCAAAGAAAAACAAGAATGGAGAAGTGGCCGTGCGGCGTATGGCAGACAAGACGATTGACATGTATCGCACTTTGCTCAACAACCGCCGGCTTATACGGGAGGGGCGCAAGGAACTAAACTATGCCGAACGTATCGCCCAAGAACTTCTACCCCAATATCAACTCGACATTCAGAAAAGCAAGACAGAATGCGACCGTATTTTGCGACTCAGAAGCGAAGACAAGAGCAAGCATGTCAAGGAGCGCGACAAACTGGTCAAGGAGATTGGCGCACTGGATGCCCGACTCAAGAAAACTGCAGACATGCGCAAGCACTATGAAGAGATTCACATAGAAGACGTGCTGAGAAGGGTGGAACAGGAATCAACCATCGAGGAAGAAAGAAGGCTACAAGAAGTCATGAGGACGGAAATGGAGAAGTCATACCGGAATGTAGTGGATAAATACAGGTCGCAACTTGACCTTGTGGAGATGGACTTGCGCACTTTTGAGAACAATCTGACAGCCCAAGTCAATGACCGACGGATCATCTTGACGAACAAGAAAGAGACGTTGATGAATGTGCTCAGAAAAGCAGAAACGGAATGCAGAACTCTCGTTACCGAAAAGATGAATATGCTGGAAGAAGCGATTGCCGGACTGTCAAGCGACGAAACCAACCTAAAAGTTCAAAAGGCCAGTGTGGCCCATGAGAACCCATTCGCCAAGGAAATGGAGGGAAATGAGAAGGAGCATGCAGATTTGTCAGCTCGCAAGGCACAGATTGAGACAGGAATAAGAGAACAGGAAATGCGACTGGAAACGCTGCGGCAGGAAGCAAAAGGGGAGCAGGAAATAGCAGAACTGAAATTCCAAGCTGCGCTTGATAAGCCGAAAAAGGAGAAAGCAAAAGCAGATGAAGAAACTGAAAGAATTCAGAATCTGTTGACAAAAAGCAAAGGATCGTTCTCCGAATGGCTTGACCACAACAAGAAAGACTGGCAAGAGACTATCGGAAAGGTGGTGGATGAGGAAACCGTATTATACAGCAACGCGTTGAATCCCCAGTTGGCTGGCAACGGAAGTGCAGTCCAGGAAAATTCTCACCACAACTCACAATCAGCGTCTCTTTATGGTGTGACCATCAATCTTTCGGCTATAGAACGAAAATTCAGGACACCTGCAGAGTTAAAGGTTCTCTTAGAGGAACAGGAGGAACTGCGTGCCCGTCTTGTGAAACGGATAAATGATTTGCTGAATCAACATGAGGAGGCAAGCAAAACACTAAGAAGCAAATACCAGACCCAAATAAGAAAGATAAATGAAGCGATCCATACATTGAAGGCTGAACTGACGCTGATGCCGCAAATGGAGAAGCTAAACAAGAGTAAGGCACTCGAACTGCAAAACAAACTGGATAGTTGGCGTAAGCAGGAATTCGCAAAATTGGAAGACAAGCACAATGCTATTGTGGCTGACAAAGTAAAGCGGGAAGAGGCCAAACGCCTGTTGGAAGACGAACTGCAGCGAAAGTTGAAGAACCTGCAAGCCGAATACACTCGTCAGAACAAAACAGAGACGGCGGCCTTCGAAGACTTTGCATCTGATGCGAAAGAAAAGATGACAGACAAGAAAGCACAAGCGGAAAGCCGCAAGAAGGAACTCTTGGCAGCACAGCGCAACGAGTTGCAAGGCAAGGGTATGGACACAACAGCCCTGGATGCCTACAACAAACGCATAGACGAGTTGGACGCAGAACTGCACTTTATCCGCGAGCATCGTGACGAAGTGGCTGTCTACAGACGGGATCAGAAAGAACTGTTTGATTCAGAGCCCATGTCCAAGCAAGAACGAAAGAACAAGGCAGATGCCCTATTGACAATAGACGACAAGTTCAAGCAACGTAGCGAACGATTCAGCCTGCAGCTTCAGATGGAGCAAGACAAACTCACCAAGCTGCAAGACAGACTTCGGGAAACAGAGAAGGGCTTGGATTCAGTCAAGTCTTTCCGAAGCAATGACACTTTCTGTCCAGTCAACAGCAACGAGGTGGAAGAGAAAGCCACGACCAAGAACTGCCTGTTCATCGTGGAAGAACTGAAAACTCAAATATTTGAAGACAGGAATGCACTCGACAACTTCAAGAAGCAATCACAACAATTCTTGAGTATGTTTTCGCCCCACAACACATTCCACTTCAACGTGAGTCCTGTGACGGAAGACGAGTTTTTCGACTTCGCCTCCAACCTATGCGAGTTCGTGGAAAACGACAAAATTTCCGAGTATCAGAAACGCATCAGCAGCCGTTATACAGACATCATTCTCCGCATATCCAAGGAAGTGGGCGACTTGACTCGGCGTGAGGGCGACATCAGCAAGACCATCAACGACATCAACCACGACTTCGAAGAACGGAACTTTGCCGGTGTAATCCGCGAAATAGCCTTGCGCCCACTGAAGACCAACGACCAACTCATGCTTTTACTTTTGCGTATCAGAGACTTTGCGGAAGAAAACCTGTTCGATATGGGAGAGATGGACCTATTCTCCTCTGAGTCAAGACAGGAAACGAATGTCAAGGCTGTGAAGTATCTCTTGGCGTTTATGAAAGGACTATCGGATGACCCCAGCAGAAAACAACTGCAAGTATCCGACACCTTCAAACTTGAATTTCGCATCAAAGAGAATGACAATGATACCGGGTGGGTGGAAAAGATAGCCAATGTGGGGTCTGACGGCACAGACATATTGGTGAAAGCTATGGTGAACATCATGCTCATCAATGTGTTCAAGGAGAAGGCTTCGAAGAAGTCGGGTGACTTCAAGATTCATTGTATGATGGACGAGATTGGCAAACTTCACCCAAACAACGTGAAGGGAATCCTCGACTTCGCCAACCGACGCAATATTCTCCTGGTGAACAGCTCACCTACGACTTATAATGTGGAGGACTACAAATACACCTATCTACTCAACAAGGATGGTAGGGCTAATACAAAGGTAATACAGTTAATCAAGAGATTGAAATGAGAAGATTAGGTATAGGTGACGCCAGACTGTTATGGGCAATGCTCAATGGACAAGAGGTTGCGTCTTCGAAACTCTCTACCTACATGACAAGATTGCTGAAACAAGAAGGAATCTTGTTGATGAAAAGCAATGGAAGCCATTGTAAATACCGTATAGCTGAGGTGATGCGAGAGCCCTGCCGTGTTCTCTTGGCACAGCAGTTTGGATTGTTATGTTCATTGGAGGAATGGATTGACACAACGAATAAGAACGAGACCCGTTCGGAATTGGTGGCGAGAGTAGGAAACTCCAAATATAAGAAGGTGCGAACCTTTCGTGGTTTCCTAGTGAATTGCTATACCCCGATAGAAACGACATTGAATCATCGTCCATTCCTGCTCAATCCACAGGAAGGAACCTCTGTATTCGTCAACACTCCCGCAGCCTTCGAAATTCCAGGAGATGTAGTGGTCGTAGGTATAGAGAATGCGGAAAACTTCATGCAAATCCGTAAACAGAAACTTCTTTTTGAAACCTTGACTGATGAATGTGAGGTCTGCAATAACCGATACACGAAAAAAGAGGTTGAAGATGTATCTCCTTTAAAGAATCGTTATTTATTTGTAAGCCGTTACCCTCAGGAAAATCTTTCGGACTTGAGAGCCTGGCTGATGCGCATTCCCAACCGCTACGTGCATTTCGGAGACTTCGACCTGGCAGGGGTTCACATCTATCTCTCCGAGTTTTATGCCCACTTAGGCCTTCGTGCGTCTTTTCTGGTTCCACCAGACATTGAAGAACGATTGGCAAACGGAAACGCGGACCTTTACGACCAACAATATGCAAGGTTCAAGAATATGGAAGTGAAAGATAGCCGGATTCGCTCTCTTGTCGACATGATTCATCATTATAGAAAAGGATATGAACAAGAAGGGTATATTCAATAAAAGACTATTGACTACCCGAAAACAAATACAAGCCATTCAGTTGAACCACTCTTTCATTAGAAGGGTTTGGACAATAAAGGCTTGACAAGATAAAACTTAAGACAATGGACTATAACATGATAGGAACAGCTTGGGCTCTCCTGCCACCGGTGGTGGCAATCGCCTTGGCACTAAAGACAAAAGAAGTCTATTCATCGCTTTTTATCGGCATCGTGCTCGGTGCCATACTCTACAGCCTGTCCATGGGAACAGGCTTCGAAGGATTCATCACCCACTTGATAAACGACTCCGTGAGTACGGACGGCAACACCAAGGGCTACGGACTGATTCACTGCCTGTCGGATCCATGGAACGCTGGCATACTGGTGTTTCTCGTAGTGCTCGGCTCCATCGTTTCGCTGATGAACAAGGCTGGAGGCTCGGCGGCATTCGGACGCTGGGCAGTGAAACACGTGAAGAGTAAACGTGGAGCACAGATAGCCACCATACTGCTGGGCATACTGATTTTCATTGATGACTATTTCAACTGCCTTACCGTGGGCTCCGTGATGCGCCCCATCACTGTGCGCCACGGCATCACCAAAGAAAAGCTTGCCTATCTGATTGACTCCACAGCCGCTCCGGTGTGTATTGTATCTCCCATCTCG
>ULUS01022956.1_pt1 | contig 20086 bp, 11 predicted proteins | sample 1958761 | NCBI WGS metagenome assembly ULUS01 (sample SAMEA4835767, study PRJEB28245) | human gut metagenome | biome: gut microbiome; material: fecal sample | place: Denmark | collected 2008
AAAAAAAAACACTATTTAACGTTTGTAACTGCTCCACTTTCGTTTTGTAGTTTCATCATACGGCTCCATTTCTTCCATCCCAGCACGGCAATGACCACATAGAGACCGTAGAGTAGCGCCTTGAACGGAATGCCTTTGACCACGTAGAGATAGCAGCAGAACGCATCCACGATGATCCAGAACGCCCACTGTTCGATATACTTGCGTGAGAGAGCCCATAGGCCGACAATGCTCAGCGCATTGGTGAAAGCGTCGGTGACGGGCACGGTGCTGTTGGTAAAACGGATGAGAACGAGATAGGTGGCACCCCACACAGCCAAGAACACAATGGCCGTGGGCAGGATGAGCTTCCGGCGGAAGTGAGTGATGGGCATTGCCTCGCTCTTCTTTTGCCCGTGCTTGCGGCCGAATTTCCACACCGCCCAACCATAGATGGCAGCCAGTGTGTAGTAGGCGGCCATGCCGGCATCGCCGTAGAGTCCGTGACTCCAGTAGAGGTAAATGTCAAGGGCAGGCATGATGATGCCAACCACCCAAAGGGCTATATGCGCACGATACTCGAGCCCAATGTAGATGAGCCCGAGTATCGTGGTGAAGAAGTCCAGCGCATGGCTGGACAGAAATTCCAATATCATGTTGCTTAGAAGTTAAGCGTGAGATGTCCCATGGCGGTGAAGCCGGCCATAGGTATATAGGAAATGGCCTGGTAGCGCTTGTTGTCGTTGAACCAACTATACCACACCGAGCCGCTTGGAGCGTAGTGACGGTCGAAGATGTTGTTGAAGTCGGCGCCGATGGTGACAGACTTCATTCCGATAAACTTCTTGGCCACGTTGATGGTGTAGTTCAGATTGATGTCGGTTTGCGAGAAGCTAGGCAGTGAGCGCTCTACGCTTTCGGAGTTGTCCAGATACTGGCGGCTCACGAAGTTGGTGTGCCAAGTGGCGCGGAATCCGCCGAAGTGTATGTTGAGGAATCCGTTGAGAATGGCAGACGGAGAGTAGGCGAGTGTGTTGTTTTCGTAGTGGATAGTGCGCTCGTGGGAATCTGCGCTCCAATCTTCCACAATCTCGTCAAAGTTCTTCAGCTTGTTCTTGCTCAGGGCAGCGTTGCCTTCAAGAGAGAGCCAGGTGAGTGGGCTCCATCCTGCGCTCAGTTCCACCCCCAGGCGGTAAGAGTCCTTGATGTTGGTGGTCAGTCCCTCGCCAATGTCGCTCTTGGCACCGGTCTGCACAAACTGGTTCACATAGTCCATGTAGTAGAAGTTGGCACCGGCATGCCAGTTGCTGCCCTGATACTGGTAGCCCCATTCCAGGTCGAGCAGACGCTCGGGTGTAGGAGCAGGGTAGCTGCCGTTGTCGGTGAAGTTGTTGCGCTCTGGCTCGCGGTTACTGTAGGCAATGGAGGCATAAGCCTTGTGGCCGTTGTTGCTGAAGGCGATGCCGGCTTTAGGATTCACGAAGAAGTAGTGCTCGTCGACGTCGAGTCGCTGGTTGGTGTAATACTTCTTGCCGTCTACCACCTTGTCCACGACAAAGCGGTCGTTGATGCCGTCGGTCTTGTAGCCCACGTAGCGCATTTGCATGTCAGCGAACACGTTCCAGTGGGCGGCAAACTTGTGGTCGGCCTTGATGAACCAGCTGTAGTCGTCCTTGTCGGCGTCGGAGTCATAGTATTTGTATTCGCCGCCGTTGAGGTATTTCTTCTCGATAGACTCGTTGGCAATATAGGAAAGGTAGCCCCAGTGGTTGGCACGGAAGAGCTGCACGTTCACGCCACCCACAACGTCCCATGCGTCGTCCTTGTAGCTGGCGTTGTAGAGACCTCCGTAGGTGTTCTGTGTGAGTCCCTTTCTGCGGATAGCTTCCGACTTGAGTCCCTTGCCGTCAGTGCCGAATTCGTTGATGCCGAACTTCTCGTTCAGTCGCTTGGCAATGCGGAACTCCTTGTAGTAGCCATAGCCATAGGTATAGTGCAGGGCTGCATGGTGGCTCCAGTGCTCGGATGGCGACCAGGTAGCAGAGAGAATGTTGTGGTTCTGATAGAAGTTGTCGGTTGTTCTGTCCCACTTACTGCCGTCGCGGAGTGTGTGGGGCTGGGTAGTGAACTTGCCGTTCTTCCAGTCTTCCTCGTTCCAGTCAATCACCTCGGTGAGCACATTGTAGCGTCCCATGCCGTGGTTATACATGTCTTTATACGAGTGGATGCCATAGTCTTCCATGGAGAAGTTGGTGTCGTAGTCGCTCTCAAGCACGCCGCACCATGCCTGTCCGGTCTTCTCGAAGTTGCCCACATTCTTGTAGCTGAGTTTGAAGTTGTTGCCCAGCCAGGTCAAACCTCCATAATAGGATCCAGAGCGGCCGTCGGTGCCGTGGATGTATCCGTCGGTAGAAGTCTCGTGATAGGCTCCGTCAAAAATGAAATGCTTGCCGATGAGACCTGTAGAGAAGTTGAGACCGGCATTATAAGTGTTGAACGAGCCGTAAGAACCGGTCAGTTCCAGTGAAGGAGTGAGCGAAGGAGTGGCCATGGCGAGCGAGAGAGAGCCGCCGAAGGCACCGTCGCCATTGGTAGACGAACCCACACCGCGCTGTATCTGCACACTTCCAAGCATGGAGGCATAGCTGTTCATGTTGGCCCAGAACACGGTCTGGTCTTCAGGCGAGTTGAGGGGCACACCGTCGAGAGTCACGTTGATGCGGCTGCCGGCGGCACCACGCATGCGCATATATACCGTACCTGTGCCCATTCCGTTTTCGCTCCAAGCCAATACACCTGGTGTCTGCTGGAGCAGGAAAGGCAGTTCCTTGCCTGTTTTAGAGAAGTTCTGAAGTTCTGATTTCTTGATGTTTGCAACCGCAAACGGAGCACTCTTTGGTGCTCTCACACCTTTGACCACCACTTCGCTGAGCTTGTTCACCTTGGTGGTGTCAATCTTTGCCTGCGCTGAAGCCATCTGCCCTCCAAGGGTGCAGGCCACTGCCAGCGCAATGCCGTTCATCTTTTTCATTGTCTGAATACTGATAGTTATTAAATGAAAAAACACATAAAGGGGCACTCTCATGCGCCTGTGATCCCTACGTCGGTATGACCCGAATCAGGTTCGAGGGTATGCTCTCAGCCCTACAACAATAGGGCACCCCTTGATCTACGCTCTGTAAATCGGGTGCAAAGGTAGTGCAAATTGAAGACAAAACAAAAAGAAAAGTGTTCTTTTTTAGGTTGCCCGGCCTTGATAAGGGATGTTGCCGGCTTTCCTTACTCGCGTGCCATAGTGCCGGTGTCGGCCACCTCTGTCACGCTGAGCACCCCGTCGGCCACTTTGAACTTCACATCGCGTCCGCCGAACGGCATGCCATAGATACGGTTTGGGTCGTGGTGATAGGACGGACGGGGATCGCTGGCCAGTATTTCACGGAGCGCTTCCAACTCGCCGGTGGCAAAGAGGCACTCAATGGCATGGGGAATGACCACCCGGAGCGGTTCCCATTGTGTGGTGTCGGTAAAGCCACCGCGGGCTTCGGGATGAGCGTCAACGTAGGGCAAATAAGGCTTGATGTCGTAGATGGGTGTGCCGTCCATCAAGTCGGCACCCGACACATGGATGACAGGGCCGTCGGGAGTGTCTGTTTCAATACGCTCGATTTTTACCGACGACAGTCCCAGTCCGTTGGGTCTGTAGGGCGATCGCGTGGCAAAGACTCCCATGCGCTCGTTTCCTCCAAGACGGGGTGGGCGCACGGTTACTCCTGTGGCTTCGTGCTTGTTGGCGGAAAATCCCCACACCAACCATATATAGTCGAACCCATCCAGACCGCGAATGGCATCAGGCAGTCTGTATTCGGGCGTGAGCACGATGGAGCCCCGCAGGTGGGCTGCCACACCGCTCTGTCGCGGTATGCCAAACTTGGATGTGAGTGGAGAGCGGAAGTAGGCTACAGGATGTATAGTTTTCATTGTGCGGTCTTTTTTGTTGCGCAAAATTAAGAATATTCTCTGGAAATGATGTACTTTTGCATCAGAAACAATCAAAAAGCAAATCATTATGGTAGAAAAAGAAGAAAAAGAACTCGTAGGCTTGCCCGACAATGCGTTTCGTGAGCTGAACGAGGGTGAAGAGTATCAGCCTGTGCTCGACTCGCGGAAGGCTTATCCCGAGGTCAATGCCTGGTCTGTGACATGGGGCATCCTGATGGCGATGCTCTTTTCGGCAGCTGCTGCCTATTTGGGACTGAAGGTGGGACAGGTGTTTGAGGCTGCCATTCCCATAGCCATCATAGCCGTGGGTGTGTCTACAGCCTCTCATCGCAACAAGGCCTTGGGCGAGAATGTCATCATACAGAGCATTGGCGCCTGTTCGGGTGCTGTGGTGGCAGGAGCCATTTTTACCCTTCCTGCCATCTACATTCTGCAGGCCAAGTATCCCGAGATGAGTGCCTCGTTCCTCAAGATTTTCATATCCTCCTTGTTGGGTGGCATCATCGGCATACTGTTTCTCATTCCCTTCCGCAAGTATTTCGTAAGCGACATGCATGGCAAATACCCTTTCCCGGAAGCCACTGCCACCACGCAGGTGCTGGTGTCGGGAGCCAAGGGTGGCAGTCAGGCCAAGCCTTTGCTGCTGGCAGGACTGGTGGGTGGTCTCTATGACTTTGTGGTAGCTACCTTTGGATTTTGGAACGAGAATTTCACAACGCGTGTGTGTGCCTGGGGACAACAGGTGGCAGACCATGCCAAACTGGTGTTCAAGGTCAATACAGGTGCTGCCGTATTCGGCCTGGGCTACATTGTGGGACTGAAATATGCCTTCATCATCTGCCTTGGATCATTTGCCGTGTGGTGGCTCATCGTGCCTGGCATGGCGCTCATCTTTCCCCACGACGTGCTCGCTCAATGGGATCCTTCCATCACGACTGCTGTCGGCGATATGAGTCCGGAGGAGATATTCAAGAGCTATGGCAAAAGCATTGGCATTGGCGGTATTGCCATGGCTGGCATTATCGGCATCATCAAGTCGTGGGGCATCATCAAGAGTGCCGTTGGACTGGCAGCCAAGGAAATGCGTGGCAAGAGTGATGCTGAGAAAGAACGAATCCGCACGCAACGCGACATATCATTCAAGATTATTGCCATCGGTTCAATCGTGACCATTGCCGTGACGTTCCTTTTCTTCTGGTTCGGTGTGATGGACAATCTTCTCTTTGCCGTTGTGGGCATCCTTCTGGTGGCTGTCATTGCCTTTCTTTTCACCACCGTGGCAGCCAATGCCATTGCCATTGTGGGCAGTAATCCTGTTTCGGGCATGACCCTGATGACCCTCATCCTTGCCTCTGTGGTGATGGTGGCTGTGGGATTGAAGGGTACGGGTGGCATGCTTGCAGCCTTGATTATGGGCGGAGTGGTCTGCACGGCCCTCTCCATGGCAGGCTCGTTTATCACGGACCTGAAGATTGGCTATTGGCTCGGATCCACACCGAAGAAGCAAGAGCAGTGGAAATTCCTCGGCACCCTTGTTTCAGCTGCCACGGTGGGTGGCGTGATGATGCTGCTCAACGAGACCTACGGCTTTACCAGCGGACAGTTGGCGGCTCCTCAAGCCAATGCCATGGCTGCCGTGATTGAGCCTTTGATGAATGGTGTGGGTGCCCCTTGGGTGCTCTATGGCATTGGCGCGCTGATAGCCATTGTGCTCACATGGCTCAAGGTGCCTGCCCTTGCTTTTGCGCTTGGCATGTTCATTCCCATTGAACTCAACGTGCCACTCCTTGTGGGTGGCGCCGTCAATTGGTTCGTGACCAGCCGTTCAAAGGATGCTGCCGTCAACAAGGCACGCGGTGAGAAGGGCACGTTGCTTGCCAGTGGCTTCATAGCCGGTGGCGCTCTGATGGGAGTGGTGAGCGCCTTGCTCCGATTTGGCGGATTCAATCCCATCAACGATGCCTGGCTTGCCAGCTCGTTGAGCGAACTGCTCTCGCTCGGAGCTTATGCTCTTCTCATAGCCTACTTCATCATGGCCACACGTACCAAGAATGAATAATAGACTCTTGCAGGATTCGTGAGCTATATTCTCTCGAATCCTGCAAGCAGGCGGGACATTCGTAAGTCTACGACTTATGCCCGTTAACTCGGCGAGTTGCAGCCCGTAAGTATGCCACTTGCGCCATGCCACTCGCCGGATGAATAAAAACAAAGGCGCCCTGACTCACGTCAGAGCGCCTCTTTTTGTGTTTCTTTGAATGTTTCAGCAGTTTTGTTTTTATGTAGTTATATATCTTATGAAAATCGGTTTGTTATCGTGTACAAAGGTAGGCATTAAATTGATACAAATCAAATTTCCACTTGCTTAAAGCCGAAATATTCACGTAAACGTTTGCACGTCCAAGGCAAAAGTGTGCGAATTTTAAGTTGCTTCTGTGCGGTAACAATGGAAACCGACCACAGTATGTCGTAGTTCTGCAAGTTGCTTGTAGTGATAAAATAACGGAACTTGTTTATGGTTTATTTTGTATTATCTTCAATTTGCACTATCTTTGCAGTTACATTATATATAAGTATGAAGGAATTTGTAATATCAGAAGTGAAGGCGGAGACCGCTATACTGGTGGGACTTATCACCAAGGAGCAGGACGAGGCCAAGACTAAGGAATATCTTGACGAACTGGAATTCCTTGCCGATACGGCAGGAGCCAAGACCGTGAAACGTTTCACGCAACGTGTGGGCGGTCCCAACCAAACCTCGTATGTGGGCAAGGGAAAGTTGCAGGAAATACGCGATTATATCAAGGCTGAAGAGGATGTCGAGCGGGAAATCGGTATGGTCATCTTCGACGACGAACTTTCCGCCAAGCAGATTCGCAACATTGAAAGTGAACTGCAGGTGAAGATTCTAGACCGCACCTCGCTCATCCTCGACATCTTTGCCATGCGTGCACAGACCGCCAATGCCAAGACGCAGGTGGAACTGGCGCAGTATCGCTACATGTTGCCCCGACTGCAACGACTCTGGACTCACCTCGAGCGCCAGGGAGGCGGTTCGGGCTCAGGTGGCGGAAAAGGCAGTGTGGGACTTCGCGGACCGGGTGAGACCCAGCTCGAGATGGATCGCCGTATCATCCTCGGCCGCATGAGTCTGCTCAAGCAGCGCATGGCGGAAATAGACAAGCAAAAGACTACCCAACGCAAGAATCGCGGCCGCTTGATTCGTGTGGCACTGGTGGGCTACACCAATGTGGGCAAGTCCACGCTGATGAACTTGCTGGCCAAGAGTGAAGTGTTTGCCGAGAACAAGCTTTTTGCTACCCTTGACACCACGGTGCGCAAGGTGGTAGTGGAAAATCTTCCCTTCCTGCTTGCCGATACGGTGGGCTTCATTCGCAAGTTGCCCACCGACCTTGTGGACTCGTTCAAGTCTACCCTCGATGAGGTGCGTGAGGCCGACCTGCTTCTCCATGTGGTAGACATTTCGCATCCCGATTTCGAGGAACAAATCAATGTGGTGGAGAACACGCTCAAGGATTTGGACTGTGCAGACAAGCCGAGCATGATTATCTTCAACAAGATAGACAACTACCACTGGGTGGACAAGGAACCAGACGACCTCACGCCGCCAACCAAGGAAAACGTGACACTTGATGAACTGAAGAAGACATGGATGGCGCGGCTTAACGAAAACTGTCTCTTCATTTCTGCCCGTGAGCGGCTCAACATTGACGAACTGCGTGAGGTGCTTTATAAGAAGGTGCGTGAACTTCACGTGCAGAAATATCCCTACAACGATTTCCTTTATCCCACAGAACAATAACCCTTTGCCACTATGAGCGAATACAGAGCACTGACAGATGAAGAGATTGGCATCCTTGAAGAGAAAGGGTGCACAGCCGACGATTGGACTTCCGTCATGGTGGCGGAAGAATTTAGCCCTGCACACCTGAGCCGAGTGGAATTCCACGGTGATGTGCGCTTGGGATGCTTCGACCAAACCCTGGAAATAGGTACGGGGTTCCGCAAACATGCGGGCATGAGGAATGTGGTGCTCAACAACGTGACCATTGGCGACAACTGCCTTATTGAGAATGTGGGCAACTACATCAGCAACTACGACATCTACGACCACTGCCACATAGCAGATGTGGGCACCATCGAGACCACCGAGGGCGCTACCTTCGGGCAAGGACTCGCCGTCTCCGTGCTCAATGAAGCAGGCAAGGGCAACATTGTCATCTTTGAACAACTCAATGCTCAGATTGCCGACCTTATGGTGCGTGAACAGGCCAACAACGAGGTGGCAGACGTGCTTCGCTCCATGGCGCGCGACGTGGTTGAGCGCACCATGCCCGACCGAGGATTCATCGGCAGCAACGTGAGGATTGTCAGCACCCGCGAGGTGAGCAACACCATTGTGGACGATGACTGCGAGGTGGTGGGAGCCAGCCGGCTGAGCAATTGCACTATTTCCGGACAGGGCGATGCGGCTTCCTATATAGGCCACGACGTGATTTGTGAGAACACCGTGGTCACAGCAGGTTCGTCTGTAGTCGACGGTGCACGTGTGAATAACTGCTTTGTAGGTGAATCTTCCATTATCACCAGTGGCTTCTCAGCCGAAAGCAGTGTGTTCTTTGCCAACAGCTATATGGCCAATGGTGAGGCGTGTGCCGCTTTCTGTGGCCCGTTCACCGTGAGCCACCACAAGAGTTCTCTTCTCATAGGTTGTCAATATGCATTCTATAATGCCGGCTCAGCCACCAATTTCAGCAACCATGCCTACAAACTTGGTCCGGTTCACTACGGCTATTTGCTGCGAGGGGCCAAGACGGGTAGTGGTTCCCATGTGCTTCTGCCTGCCACGGTGGGCGCTTTTTCGGTAGTACTGGGCAAGGTGACCAATCATCCGGACACACGAAATCTGCCTTTCTCCTATATCATTGGCAATGAAAGCAAACACCAGTTGGTGCCAGCCCGTAACCTCACTACCGTGGGGCTTTACCGCGACGTGAACAAATGGCCCAAACGAGACGTGCGGACGCAGGGGGCACGTCGCAGTGTGGTGGATTATGAATGGCTCAATCCGGTCACGGCCAATGCCATTCTGCAAGGTCGCAACCTGTTACAGGATTTGGTCGACACGCAGGGACAGCAGAAGGAATATACGTGGCGCGGATTCGTCATCAAGCAGTCTGCATTGAAGCGCGGCTTCTCACTTTATACTATGGCGCTCAACATGTATATGGACGAACTGCTTACTCGGCATGAAGAGACCCTTGCTTCTGCCGTCGCCTGTATGGATGTACATGATGGCGATTCCTGCATAGATTTGGCGGGGATGGTGGTTTCCGAGCATGACTACGAGCATTTGCTTTCGGCCTTGACATCGGGAGAAATATCCACCATGGCAGATTTGAGACGGCGTATTCTGTCATGCAACCTGCCGGAAAGGAAAAAGAAAACAGAGGTGGGGTTCTTGTTCTACTTGCTGAACCAAATGGGCAAGTCGCTGAATCCTACCGAAATACATGAAGCTGGCGTGCGGGCACGTCAGCAGTGGCTTGATGCTGTAGCCGCCGATGCCGACCATGAGTTTGCGCTCGGCGACGTGTCGGAAGACTTGGTGGAGCGTTTCAAGCAGTCACTCCAATAGCAGTTCCATATCCGTAACGTCGAGCCAACGGCCGAACTTCTGTCCCACCTCTTTGAAGTGGGACACTTTTTTGAATCCCATTTTGCCGTGGAAACTCAGGCTTGTCGTATTTTCTTCCGTGATGCAAGCTATGAGTGCGCGGCAGTCTGTCTTCCTGCAAGTCTCGATGAGATGCTCCATCATGGCTGTTCCTGCATGGTGATGGAGAGCGCCTGGCTTCAGATAGATGGTCACTTCCCACGTGTGTGCATAAGCGGCACGCTCTTTCCAGGGGTGTACATAGCAGTAGCCCATGATTTCACCTTCTTCTTCATATACGAAATAGGGCCAATGGGCAGAGATGGTTTCTATCCTTTTTGCCATGTCTTCCACGCTCAGTGCTGCCGTTTCGAAGGTGACGGTAGTGTTGAGGACGTAGTGGTTGTATATGTCCGTGATGCACTTGGCATCATCCAGTCTGACGGGTCTAATCATAGTCGTGTTTGTGTGTTGTTGTAAAGTAAATGACGGGTAGGCAGAGAATCCAATCTTGTGGCTGTTTCTCTTGTCTACCCGTCACGGTTCTGTTATCTGTCCAAAGGATTGCGGATGGAATCGTCCTTGTCCTTCTTAGGCTTCTTGAAGTAGTTCTCTATGCTTTCCACAATGATGGCACGCGGTGCAATGACGGTGGTGCCGATGGAGTTGATGAGCGAGTTGAACACATTCTCTTCCGAGGCGCTTGCTACAATGTGCATGTAGTCCGACTTGCGTGGAGTGGGAATGTTGGAGGCCAGTACCATTTCTTCAGCGCCGGTCTTCACGTCCACTCGATAGAGACATGGCGACATGCCGGCAGGCTGGCGGACGATGTAGGCCGTTTGCAGTCCCTGCGCCTTAGCCTCCTTTCTCAGCAGGTCCTTCATCTTGGCGAGTGGTTTGCTGCCGTCGAGGGTCATGCGGACGATGCCGGGCATGGTGAGGCTGGCTGCCTGCTGGGTGATGTCGGCCATAAATCGGTCGTTGCCGGTGGTCTGGGTGGCGTTGAGGGCAGGGTAGCGGCCGCAGAGCAGTGTCTTCAACACACCGCCTTGGATGATGGGAAACTGCTTGGCCACGGCGATGCCGTTGGCGTCATATTCATAGTTGCCCAGCAGTTGGGTGCCTTTATACGAAGGTATGCCCGCAAGCTGTGTGACGTTGATCTTCTTGTCCACGATGCGCTTGCCCTGGAGCATGCTGCTGATGCTGCTGTTTTCCTTGACCGAGCGGCTTGCCATGAAGTAGTTGAACAGGTTGCTCTGTATGGATGCCGCCACGGCGTTGTCCTCATACATTACGGGGCCTACATAGTAGTCGTTCACAGGCTTGGCATGGCTTTGTTCCATCATCCTTTCGGCAAACTGTGTCACCTCGTGGTCGAGCTGGACCTCGTCGAGTTCGCTTGCCGAGCAGACAATGCGTGTGAAGCGGTCGTTGAGCACGGTGCCCTCGTCGCTGCGTATGCTGGCGGTTATGTAGATGTCGGCAAACCCGTTGTTGGTGCGACGCTTCACGTTCTCTGAGGTGAGACGGTAGATGGTGTTGTTCTTGCAGAACACCTGGACGTTTGAATTGTATATCTTCGGGTAGCGGTTGAAGATGGCGGAGATGCGGCGTGCCATGGCTGCGAGCTTGTCTGCGGGGATGGAGTCTTGGCTGAGCTTGTCTATGTGTTCAGAAGCAGGGAAGAAGAGCATGTCTTTCAGGTTCTGTTCCTCTTCAGGCACCGGATTGTTCATCAGGTAGTTCTGCTTGTAGGCACTGGCGTTGAGGCTGTACTTGTACATGTCGTCGGATGCCTTCCAGAGTTCTCGCCGGATGTTGTTGTAGTCCACGTCGTTGGCGCATACGATGCCTGTGGCCTGGCCTGCCTGCATGTCGCTGATGTGGATGGAGTCGCCCACCGACACATTGACGCTGCCCACTGTGGTGGTGGGGAAGGCACGTTCCGACACGAGGCCGCCCAAGGTGGCCGACACATAGAGCTGACAGGAACGGCCGATGGTGTAGTTGGCGAAGATGGGATGTGGATAGCCCTTGTAGGCAAGCTGCTGCTTAGTGCGTTTCATTTCGTCTTCCATGGCACTGAAGATGACCGTTTGCTCGTCGGCTCCCTTCATGTCTTTCACTTCGGGTGCCGGAAGGATATGGGTCTGTTGCTCTTCCTTGGCACGGCGCTGGGTTTCAATCTTCGACACGAAGATGGTTGGTGAACTGGCCGACACAGGCACCCAACCGGACTCTGCTCCGCAAACACCTGTAAAGGTGCTTGGCGTGTCGCCGGCTGCAGTGATGTTGGAGAACATGGAGAGCGGGGTGCCGATGAGGTCAACGCCACGCACCAGTTCGTCGGGCCGTCCGTCCACATAGATGCGGTACACCTCGATAGGAGTGACGTTGAACGAGTTGAGGCTGCCGCCTTCGCCTGTGTAGGTGAAGCCGCTGGTCACGGTCTTGAAGTAGTAGCCGAATGGCTTGTCCTGCTTTTTGGCTTCGGCAATGAGCATTTGGCGCAACTGCTTGTCGGTGTAGGGCTTTTCGGTCTCCACGATAAGGTTCGACTGGCGTGACACTGGGTCGTTGCCACCCACGGCACGGCCATGCCCGTTGCTTTCGGGGAATCCGTCGAGCGGCACGCGGCTCATCAGGAAATGGGTGAGTATGCCATGTTCAATGTTGTTCACGCGGCGTCCCTTCACGCCTTCCTCATCATAGACATAGTATCCGTTGAGGGCATTGTTGTGATAGAATTTCAGTGTGGGGTCGCAGTACACGTTGAATGTCTCGGGCAGCAGTTTCTTGCCTACCATTTTCTTGAAAGTCTGTCCGCCCGATTTAAGGCGATGTCCCTCCAGTCTGTGTCCGAATATTTCATGGAAGAACACACCGCTTGCCGGACCGGAAAGGATGGCCGGACCGGTATAGGGGTCGGCTATGGGGGCCTGGCGCAACGCCTTGAGACGCTTCACCATGTCCTGTGCCGTGGCTATCATCACGCTCACGTCGGGCAGTTCTTCGGGTGAGAAAGCGAGGAAATCCTCGTTCAATGGGCACGACATGCCGTCGGGAGCCAGCACGGAGGCAGAAATCATCACACGGCACATCTTGCGGTTCTGCACCACCCGTGTGCCGTCGGAGTTGACCACGTAGGTGCGGATCACGTCGAAAGAGAGGTCGGCCTTGCCTGTTTCAATGTCGGCATATTGCTTGAACACGCTGCTCACCTTGTTGAGCTTTTCCTTCCATCCGCTCACGTCGAGGCGCATCTGGTCCTCGTTAAGCGGTGCTTCATAGTAGCTTTCCACAGGTGCTTTCGAGAAACAGGGGGCCTTGTCTTCGTTGTCTTGTCCGGTGAGAACTTTCGACCGTGCCTGTTGCAGATTGTCTTGAGCCACCTTGTAGCGGCGCATCACTTCGCGCCAGATGGCTTGTCGCATGGCAGGCAACACGTTGCCTTCGAGCGGAATGGTCACACCCTGTCCGTTGCGGGCGTTTTGTCCGGTGGCTCCGCTGCCTTGGTTATTGAACTTGAAGTTGTCGAACGCCATGTCGCCCAGTCTTATCTGTGGTGTGACCATACGCTGGTGGTCTGTGATGACTGTGGCTGCGCCCAGGTCGCTCTGCACCACGGTGTTGCGCGTATCGGTGAGGCGAAGTGCCATGAAGTAGGGCTTATTGGTCTGCTTGGCGAGTTCGGCCATGTTGTAGTCGAGTTCGCTGCGGAGTGTTTGGAGCAGTGAATCTGTCTCTATGGTCTGGGCTTGCAATGGTACGGCAAGCCCTGCCATTATCGACGTCATTGTTATGACTTTCATAAGTTGTAAGGTGATTTTGTTTATCTGTTCTTTATTATTTGTGGCAAAAGTACGCTATACTTGTTTATTAACCAAATAAACTAACATATTTTATAGGTTATGGCTGACACTTTAACAGGCAAGGTCCTTTCCCTGTATGCCATATTAATAGTCCTTTCTCGTGCGCGCACGCGCACGTATAAATTTTCAAAAACATCTATCACCTATCACTTTTTTCGAATTTCTTACGCTTTTCCATTGAGTGCGTGCTGTTTAGCTGCAGAGGTAGATGGGTGATAGATGGTGCTGAATCTATCACTATATATCACCCATCAGTGTGTTTACGCGGGTTGGACGTATGGCCCAACTTTCGCTTCTCGGTTTGGGCACTCGATGCTCACGGCCTGGGCAATGATTGCTCAAGGCGTGGAATCATGCGTTAGTCTGCCGTTAGCCGTGCATTAGTCTGCCGTTGGCCGTGTGCAAGTCAGCGGTTAGAGTAGGTTCATTGGGCAATTTAGAATTGTGGACGTGCCCTGTCAAGAAGAAGAGGGAGAGCCGCATGGTAGCGGTTCTCCCTCTTTCTGAATCGTGTAGTATAAGGCTTAATAGCCGAAGATGTCTTGCTTTGACACGTGCTTCACGGGACCGAGTTTCTCGAGTCCCTTCATGTCGATGTTTTTCTCGTCACCGAGGATGATGTAGCGCCACGGCTTGCGAGCCATGGTCTGCTGCTCGAAGCGCACGATGTCCTGCAGGGTGAGTGAGGGCAGTTGCTCGTAGACGGTCTGGCGCAGGTCGCCCATATAGCCACGGTCGATGGCTGCGTCGTAGGCAGAGATGAGGCTCTTTTTGCTGATGCGGCTGGCGGCAATACTCTTCTGCAGCGACTGCTTGGCGAGTTCAAAGGCCTGCTCGCCTTGTGGAATGGTGTCGAGAATGCTGTGGAACACGCGTATGCAGTCCATCATCTTGTCGTTTTGCGAGATGATCATGGTCTGTGCATACTCCGGATGTCCCTTGAGCGATGGCGCTATGTAGTTGGCGCTGGCACTGTAGGCAAGTCCGCGACTCTCACGCAACTCCTGGAACACCACGGTGTTCATGCCGCCACCGAAGTAATTGTTGAACAGATTGATGATGGGCGCACGCTCTTCACTCCACTGCTGGTTCTCGTTGTGATACTGCATCATGAAGATGTTCTTCGCCTCATAGGGTGCCATGACCACTTCGTTTCGGGTGGTAGGCTGAGCCACGGGCTCCTCGCCCTTGAGTGGAGCTTGCAGTTTCTTGACTGTTTTGTGGATGCGGTCCACCTGTGAAAGGAGTGTCTTCAGCTCTTCCGGACCGTAGTATTCCACCGTGTGGCGGAAGTTGGCAAGGCCGTGGATAAGGTCCACGAGAGCCTGTGGACTGCAGGCATCGAGTTCAGCATTGGTCATCATGCCCTTGCGCACAGACTCCGGGCCGTAGACAGCATAGGCGGTAAGGGCACGGAAGTTCGACTTTTGGTCGTCCATTTTGTCTTCGCGGCTCTTCTTCACCAGTGCCACGTAGTCGCGGTAGGCCTGCATGTCGGCCTTGGCACCCCGCATCACGTTTTCAAGCAGGGCAAGTGCCTGAGGCATGTTCTCGCCCAGACCGCTCAGACTGACGTACACATTCCGGCCGTCCACGTTCACGCCATAGTTGCAGGCCAGCTTGTAGAACTGCTTTTTGATTTGCTCGGCGGTGAGCTTGTCTGTGCCCAAATAGTCGAGATAGTCGGCAGCGTATGACAGACGCGGGTCGGCATAGGAACCGAAGTCGAATTTGAACGAAAGGTTGAAGATGCCGTTTTCGGTGTTCTTCACATAGAGCACGGGCAGCCCCTTCTTGGTCTGTGCCTTGGTGATGGCCTTGTCGAAGTCCACGAACACGGGCTTGATGGGTTCCGTCTTCGAGTTGGCAATGGCTGTCACGAAATCGCTTTGTTTGTCGCGGTTGGTAGGTATGGCGGTGATGTGCGGCTTCTCAATCTTCTTTTCCGAAGTGTCTGTGCCTTGCTTCTTGTAGACGATGGCATAGTTGTCGCCCATGTGGCGGCGTGCAAAATCCACAATCTGCTGTTTGGTCATGCCTGATATGCGGTCCATGCGGTGCACCACGTCTTCCCACTTTTGCCCGTTGATAAAGGCATTGAGGAAGAGGTCAGTGCGCTTGGCATTGTCCTCCAACTGTCTGTAGTAGGCCAGCTTCATGTTGTTAACCACCGACGGAAGCAAGTCGTCGTCGAAGTCGCCGCGCTTGAGGCGCTCCATTTCGCTGAGCATGAGTTGCTTCACCTCGTCGAGCGACTGACCCTGTTTGGGCATGCCTTGCAGGACAAAGAGAGAATATTCAGCCAGGCTTTCGGTGCCCGAACCGCCTCCGAGCCATTTCATCTTTTGGTCAAGGTCGAGGTCCATGAGTCCGGCCTTGCCGTTGGAGAGCATCTGCGAGATGACCTCGAGTGTGTCGGTCTGGAACGAGGCGGCCCGGTCAAACTTCCATGCCAGCATCACGTTGGCCGCCTGTTGTCCAACCACGGTGGTGTCGGCCGGTGCGGTGAGGTTGCGCACGGGCGCATATTGCGGGAACGAGAGCTGACGGGAAGGTTTCCAGGTGTGGAAATACTTGTCGATGATGGCCACGGTCTTGTCCGGATCCAGGTCGCCCGCCATACAGATGGCCACGTTGTTGGGCACATAGTAGCGGCTGAAGTAGTTCTTGATGTTGGTGATTGACGGGTTCTTCAGGTGCTCCTGTGTGCCGATAGTGGTCTGTGTGCCATAAGGATGTCCGGGGAAGAGCTTGGCCATGAGGGCTTCAAACTCCTTGTTTTCGTCGTTGGCAAGACCGATGTTGTATTCCTCATACACAGCCTCGAGTTCGGTGTGGAAACCGCGTATCACCATGTTCTGGAAGCGGTCTGCCTGGATTTTCGCCCAGTTGTCGAGCTCGTTAGAAGGAATATTCTCTATGTAGCAGGTCACGTCGTTGCTGGTATAGGCGTTTGAGCCTTCCGATCCGATGGCAGCCATGAGCTTGTCATACTCGTTGGGGATGTTGTATCGGGCAGCAAGCTGCGAGATGCTGTCAATCTCGGCATACATCCGCTTGCGCTTGGCAGGGTCGGTAATGTGGCGGTACTGTTCGAAGCGGTTCTCGATGGAGTCGAGCAGAGGAGCCTCTGCAGCCATGTTGCTTGTGCCGAACTGCCGTGTGCCCTTGAACATGAGATGCTCCAGGTAGTGGGCCAGTCCTGTAGTCTCGGCAGGGTCGTTGCGGCTACCCGTGCGCACGCCGATATAGGTTTGGATGCGCGGTTTCTCCTTGTTGACCGAAAGATACACCTTCAGTCCGTTGTCGAGGGTGTAGATGCGTGTGTGCATCGGGTCGCCCTTCACCGTCTGATACTTGTAGCCTTGAGCGAGTGCGGCGAGAGTGCCGCCGATCATCAAGGCAGAAATCATAAAGCTTTTCAATCTTTTCATTTCGCTGATATAGTGTTGTTTGGCCGCAAAGGTAGTGCAAAAGGATGGTTTATGAAACAAACGCATCTTGTTTTTGTGCTTTTCCTCTGATATCCGGTAAATAGAAAAGGTGGAGAAGCATCCTTGAAAAGGAATAACTTCTCCACCCTAAATATGTCTTGACGAGCAGGGGAGTCCCCCGAAAGCACCTACAGATTCTCGTCTATAAGCTTTTTAAGGCCTGGCGTAGATGGGGCAGGAGCATATAGTGAAATCACTTTGCCGTCACCAGAGAACACCATGAACCGGGGTATGCCGTTGATGTCATAGTTCTTGCACAAGTCGGATTGGAAATTGTCTGGACAGATAAACTGTTTCCACTTAGGCTTGTCTTGTGCCAATTTGCGGAGCCATTTTTGCTTGTCGCTGTCGAGAGAGATGCTGATGAATTCCACCTTGTTGTTGCCTTTGTATTGTGCAGCCAGTTTTTCATAGAAAGGAATTTGGTAACAGCAGGGTCCGCACCAGGTGGCCCACACATCAACAACCAGCAGTTTGCCGTGGAAGTCTTTCAGCGAAAAGGTTTTGCCTCTGGCGTCTTGCATAGTGAAGTCCTTGGCTTGTCCGCCTTTTTTCAAGTTCTTGTATTGTTCATACACCTCCTTGGCTTTCTTCTTGCCTTCTTCATTGGTCGTTACGGCAAGATAGTCGGCAAGTTGCTGTTCCATGTCGTCGGGCGCTTGCTGAAGCGTCTGTATAATCATGTCGTCAGCCAACTTGTTGACAACCTCTTGATTACTGAACATTTCTTTCAGTTCAGCATAATAGTTCTTTCCAAGTTTCGCCTTGTAGAGTCGTCGGTACCAACGTTCATAGGTGCTGGCTTCCTCCATGTTTTGAGGGTCATTGTGGTCTAATGAAAGAATCCAATTGCGGAAGTTGGGGTCGTCATACAGATGGTCTTTCCATGCCCATCTTGCCAGCGATGCGTTGGTTAACTGGTCAATCCTGTTCAATGCGCTTCTCTTGAAAGCTATATTGGAGAGCTTGCTGACTTCGCATTTCTGCTTGTCAATGTCTTCAAACAATTTCTCACGGTAGGTGGCAAAGTCTAAGGTGTCGATATGCTCGAACGACCATTTATTCATTACCTCGAACTCGTCGTGCTTGGCAAGATAGTCTATCACATCCTTATTGTCGCCCGTATAGGTGATGTCAAGGCTGTATTCTGTCTTGCCGTCAGTCTTGCTTTTTGCCACAGTTCCTTCCACTTCTCCGTTCTTTCCTTCTTCCAGAAAAAGAGACTTGGAAAGTCTCAGGTCTGATAAGATAAGGTAAGCATTAGAAGCCCCTTTCACAGGAATGTCCTGTGAGAAAGTTCCGTCTTTGGCAATACGGAGCGTGTCGTATTTGTGGTCGTCTATGTTATATATCAAAACCTCTCCGCTTGGTATGCCCTTGATACAACCGCTCAGGTGAAAGGTCGCGTCAGCCAAGACCATTGCAGACGCAAGTGATAGCAAAGATAATGATATGATTCGTTTACTTTTCATAGTGTCTAATATTTGTTCAACTGTTCTTTGAGCCACGGCTCGAATTCCTTCCACGAAGGACGTATCGTATCGGCAGATATAATGTTCCCGTTTTTGTCAATAAGCATGAAGCGTGGAATACCATCGACGTGGTAAACATCGTCGAGTATCTTGTCTCCCTCGATCGTAACACGGTATTGCGACCATGTCATGTCCGCCTTTCGCTTTTCAAGAAAAGCTTTCCACTTTGGATCAGTCTTGTCACAAGCTATGCTCATGATTTGTATCCGCTTGTCATTGCCGTATTTTTCCTGCAAGGCCTTTAGGTAAGGAATCTCTTCGATACAAGGACCGCACCATGTGCCCCAGATGTCAATAAAGAGCATTTTACCTTTCAGTTCCGACAGTTTGTGAATCTTTCCTTTCGTGTCATAGAAAGTGAAATCAGGTGCCGGCTTCCCGGGAAATACAGGACTGAACTCTTTGTAGAACTTGGCATAAGCTGCATTGATTTTTTGGCAAAGTGAGTCTTCCTTGCAGTAAGACATGAATTTGTCCACATAGTCCTTGCAGTCTGAGAATCTTCCGAACCGTGAGTCGAAACATAGCTGCATAAGGAAATCTGCCATAAAGCGGTTGGCAAAGTGTTTGTTCTTGATGGCTTGCTCTGCCGTTTCAAGATACTTGATGCCCCCGTCGCCCTTGTACGTGGAGTCTTCCTTGAAGGATGCATAGACCACCTTGTAGAGTGAGTCTTTGTCATACTTCTCTTGTGCTTGGGAAGACAATGCCAGCATGGCCAGCATTGTCATTAAAAATAGTTTCTTCATTCTGTGTTATTTATACAGTACTTATTTATATACGAAGTCTACGACCTTGCCGCAGATGTTCTTGAAACTCTTCTGCAAGGATAGGGTACCGTCAGATTGCATCTGAAGGTAGTAGACAGAGCCTGATTTGGCCGACTTGGAGCCGTCACTTGTACCTACATAAAGAATATCGGGCGAATCTGTATCGTCGAATTCCATGTGGTCTATCGTTCCTTCGGGCATGGTATAGGTGGAAATGACGTTTCCTGTTTTCATACTGATGCAAACGATTTTGTTGCCCACAGCGCAATACATGAAGTTGATGTCCTGACTTGACAGGGCGTAGCAAGTGGCATTGTCTGTTCCTTCTTTGTCAAATTGCACCTTGCCGGTAGGGATAAGCTTGACGTATTGCTCATAGTTATCGCCCCAAGTCACGTCTTTTTGCCCGCTGATTCCATAGACATTTCCATCGCCGTCTTTCATCACCGCTCTCACTTCGCTAACGTCAGATTTCTTGTAGCAAGTTCCATAGAGCATGTCCATCTTCATGTCTGTTGCATTGAAGTAAGGATTGTCGGGCGTTCCAACCAGTTCTCCCCAAGCGTTATAGTCATCGAAGAGGAAGCGCTTTCCTTTGGTGTCATAGATGAACACATTGCCATCGTTGGCCAGAATATAGGGCGAAGCCACATAGTCACCACCCATCTTGGTTTCGTACTTTAGCAGAGGTACCTCATCCCAGAAACTACGCTTGTATACGCCACCGTCTACGACAATGTACTCGGAAAAGTGGCTG